>Ga0098038_1000050_pt1 | contig 48272 bp, 45 predicted proteins | sample 5B_taG_FD_75051 | JGI IMG/M metagenome (GOLD analysis project Ga0098038, IMG submission 75051) | Marine viral communities from the Subarctic Pacific Ocean - 5B_ETSP_OMZ_AT15132_CsCl metaG | ecosystem: Environmental > Aquatic > Marine > Oceanic | place: Pacific Ocean | collected 2015-01-08 | reverse complement strand
GGGAGACTTTGAGATGGCGTTGACCGGGAAGAAGGCACGAGGGACACGATACCTCATCGAGCGATACGTTTCACCTGTCCTGTGTGAATTCGACCGCATGGTGACGGTCAGTGAACTGTGGATGGAACTCAAGGAGCGCGGTATTCCCAAGCATTACCTGACCAACACACAGCGCCTTGGTAACAAACTTCGCGGCCAGCCGGAAATCGGACGGCATCAGAAGCAAGACCAGTCCTACCTGTATTTCTGCACCTGTGAACGCTGTATGGAGGTGGACGCATGAAGCAGTGTGAATCATGCGAACACCCGGTCAACCGACCGGAATCCCCACGCGCTCGCTTCTGCTTCGATTGCCTTGAGGCACGACAGCGCACCTATCAGAACGAATACAGGCGGCTTGAACGCGCTGCCAAGCCATACCCGCGCAAACATCCACACTGCGCAGATTGCGGCACAGACATCACAAACATGCACCAACGCGCACGACGCTGCAAATCATGTGCTCGCAAGCGTCGTGCCGAATACATTCGTGACTACCACACGAAGTGACATCACATTCCAGTCACTCGATTTTCAGAGTGAGTATATGAAGCAACAGAGGAACAAACAACAACGAGGTGAAGACCATGAACAACAATGAAACAGAAACGAAGACAAACAACCGGCTGCAAGTCCGGTGCCAGTTTGACGCACACCGCCTGCATGTGCAGGGTGTGTCGGCTGAACATCACACGAACCGTGAATATGGGTGTGCGCACGAACTCCGTGTGCCTACCCAAGTCACGACGTGGCTCGGAGAGAAAGACGCTGAACTGAAGAGTGCCGCATCATCAAGCGTGCTCTATGTCCCACTGCACTTGTGGGCTACCCCTGACGGGTATCAGTTCTTCATCAAAGGCAGTGAGTTCAACCACCCTGACGGGCTGGTGCTCAGCGTCCACCCGGACAACCATTCGGTGAAGGAACTCATTGACTTCGCTCAGGAAGGTGGCGTCGCTGTCACCATGCAGCCCGAGCACTACGTTAGCGGAGGTGAGGAAGAGTGAACTTGAACGAGATGGAAGGCATCTTGAGCGCGAAGTTCCCCAAAGGGACTGAGATTCCGCTACCACAGCAGGTGATTGACTACCTCAACATGCGACGTGATACTCTCAGCGCAGCCGTAGACTACGGGCAGAAGAATGCTTCGATGCACCTTGGCTGGGCACACTACGCCATGACGCTACCCAACCCCGTTGATGGCATCGCTTGGGCGCTCTTCTACCAGCACGCTCCGCAGGACATTGACACTCCACGCTCGTGCTACCCCGGACTCAAACTCGTGATGAGTCCCGACCCGGCTCGCCCGGTGGTCACTGTTCATGGTGTTCGCACCTTCGACGCGGAAGAATACCACGAGTGGTTCGTTCACGCTCTTGCATGGGAGATGGACGCCGATACGTCGGAACTCAAGATGAACCCCGTTGTGGGTGCAGCACAGTCAGCACTCGTTGAGATGGGAGCGATTGCAGCCCCGTCGCTCGACGGCGGTTATGACATGGAGGTGGCTTGAATGGGACGACTGATGGAACACTGGGAAATGACGCTGAAGAAACACAAGACGCTGAAACCTCACGGTCATTACGTTTCCCGACTGGCCTCGCCCGCGAGGCTTGACCCCCACGACAGGTTCATCGTGGTCATGGAGGTTGATGGTGAAGTCATTCCCCTTGCCAACGACCAACGCAACAGCAACTGCGCGTTTCAACTCACCACATACGGTCTGACCCGCACGCTCTACAGCGACAAGCGCGAGTTGGCGATGTTGAAAGTGCTCAACTCCACGATGACCACCTGTCCTGCAAACATGTTCCCGTTGAGGAAGTGTGCCAAGGAGAGTCCTGCTCCGAAGTTGAAGTGGAAGCCACTGGTCAAGCACTGGGAGAATCTCATGAAAGACGCGAAGTTCTACCTCGTGTATGGAGCCAAGAGTCCTCACGTAACTGGTGTTGATAGGTCGTTCGATACCACCTTCTATACCGACCTCACGTGGGTGGACTACGGATGTCGGGCGGAAATGATGGTGGAGCCTCAACCAATTGAGATGTATGGCGAAGTGGTCATGGAACTCTCGCTTGACGAAGACGGTTTCATTCCCCAGCATGTGAAGATTCCCCTCTTCCATGATGTGAAGATGGATATTCTACCCCAAGAGATGGTGAACAGAATGAAGTGGAAAGGACACACAGTGATGATGGAAACAAGGACCGCAAAGAATCTGTCGGGGGTGAGTCAATGAGCAGCAAGTGGCGTGGACACCGCACTTGGCACCACGCGAAGGTGGGCGGCTTTGTCGCAGACAGTGTGGACTTCAGCAACGAGCCAGCCATTGCCGCCAACGTGATTGGTCGGACGAAGACCATGGTTGGTGACGCCTACCCTCTCGACGCAGCCGTGGCCTACACGCTCGCAAAGGCTGGACCGGGTAAGCGACTGACCGTTGATGAGATGGTCAACGACTTCACTCGTGGAGGTTTCCTCGCAACCGAGTGCTACCTCGACTACATGAAGGGGCCTGACCCTGACATCCCTGCAAAGGGATTCTGTGGCCACGACATGATTAACGCTCATGTGCCTATCCTAAGTGGTATCAAGGTGGTTCGGGACGAGACAGGAAAGAAGCCAGCAGAAATCAAACCTGCGAGCGGGAACTACTACGCCCAAATCAAAATGCTTGACAGCCTCGTGACCATTGAGAAGAATGCGAATGGTGGAAACGAAGTCAGTGAAGAAAGGAAGGCAGAAATCGCTGACATGATTCCATCGCTCAGGCTTGCTACATCCGATGTGTTCACCTACAGCGCACTCATCTATGACCCAGCCTTCGCGAAGGTCAAGGACTTCATCTTCAAGCACCACGGCACGTTCGTCATGAATCAAGAAACGGCCAAGAAAAACATGGTCTATGGTTGGGACTCGACAAAGGGCGAGTGCGCTTTCGACAACCCCGAGGAGTGTCTTCACCACCGCAACCACAAGAGTCAGACGGGCTGGTATGCTCTTGTCTCTCGCAAGACGGGCGAGTTGTTGCCGATGTTCACCCGAGTGATTGGCTCCGAGGGTCAGGAGGGTATCGTCAACTCATACTCTGTCGGGGGTCATCGACTCAAGGCAGGTGTTCTTGTCCCGTGGGCGCAAGTCAAGCGGACGGCACTGCAGAACGTGAGCGAGAAGAAACTCAAGTCCGCGATTATGAAGTCCGTCAACCGCATGGTCAAGCGGAGCGATTGCATCGTGGACAAGGAAGGTGTTCGCAAGTCGGCCACCTTCGCTTGGACGGACTGGGGCTGGCTTGCTGAGGTCAAGGCCTCGCTGGCTTACACGAACTCCAAGAAGCGCAAGATTGGCGACGTGGTGAACGGCTGGAAATATCAGGTCTACTCGTCCTACCAGTCCTACGGTCACACCATCGCCAAGTATTGCTGGAAGCCGACTGAATCGGTGGTCATCTACCGCCCCATACTCAGGAAAGGCAGCAGCAACTGGTCGAACACTCTGTTCAACACGTCTCATGTGTGGCATCTTTCGGAAGAAGCAGCAGAGCAGTGGGCGACCAAGTTCGCTGACCTGTTGATGGAGGGTCAGGTGGTCAACCGACACTACACAGGTGCTGACGTTTCACTACCGAAGCCGTGGACGTGGAGCATGGAGAGAAAGGTTGCGAACTTTGTTCTTCAGCCCGACACCAACCCTGAAGATTTCATCGCGCCGCGCGACTGGCTCACTGTGATTGCGAGCAAGCCAACCGCTTTCTTTGAGTCATACCTCAACCTGTTCTACAGCAACGAATGGAACGTAGCACACCTTGGTGACAGCACCTTTGAGGAGCCTGAGAAGGAACAGACTGAAAAACCGGTGGCTGCGGCATGAGCGGTGTTGATGATGTCAAGGTGACGAGCGAACTCATCCCTGAGAACATCACGCGCGACGGTAAGTGGAGGGTAGGCGATGGTGTCGAAGTGGAAATCGCTGAGTCTACACTCAACCTCCCTGATGAACGTGGCTCATGCGAGGTGCTCGCCATCTACCTGTCACCTGACGAGCACTTCTCGTCGTGCCCCTTCTGTGATACGGAGCCTGCTGATGGCATCGTCATCGCCATGGAAGAGTGGTTTTACTTCGCAGCGTGGTGCTGCAATCAGATGCTCCTCTACCCCAAACCGGGTAGGGCTTTTGGAAACATGGAGGAATTGAGATGACTAAGGAAGAAGATGCTGAACTGAAGGTATGGATGCTTGAACACGTCGGGCGCATGGCGCCCGGTGCAGTGTGGCGTCCCGATGGAACTGGGCTGCGCTACCGCAAGACGGACGAGGTGACGCTCACTCTTGAGCAACGCATCAACCACGAGGAAGCGGCGTCAATGCACGAGCGCATCAAAGCCATCGCTGAGTCGGTCAACATCACCGTCGTTGACGACAACGCAATGCTCACCTCGCCAGCCCTGTCGCCCGAAGAGGCGTTCAGGCAGGAACTGCAGGAGAAGCAAGCCATCGCAACGTCATGGGCGACCGAGGACGGGACACGACTCGTGGACCTTCCGCTTGAGGAAGCCTACCCTGAGTTCATCGGTGAACGTGAGGTGCTGTTGGATGACGGCGAGACGGCCAGCATTGATGAGTGGGCCATCATGGTCCCACACGGCGACACCACCATCCCCATGAATCCTGACGACTATAACCTGCTTGCGGGCGATGACCTGTTCATGCGCTACCACTGCAAGTTCGGCTACGTCCGTGCGTTGACCCGCCAGCAAATGTTCGACTATGCTGAATCCGGCCACGGCGGCTTCCTTGTCGGCAAGACGTGCCCTCACACTGGCGTGAAGGTTCCTCCGTGGATGTGGGGAACCTACTGTGACTTCCGCGGATTGATTGAGGAGGAGTGAACGTGCGCCGCTGCAGGATGTGCCTGAAGCAAGACCGCATTCTCCATCCTGAACTCAACATCTGTGTCAGATGCCACAAGGCTCTGTGGGCACATCAGCGACGAGGTGAAGCAAGTGGGCGATGAGAAAGTAGTGTGGCGTTCCTCCAGCATGGAGGGAAAGTGGAAGGACGGAGCAGGCGACGTGCGCCTTGCTTCACTGGAGTTCTATGGCAAGCGTTGGATTGACCTACGCATCATCAACACACGTGACGGCAAGAACCAGCACACACGTCACGGCGTCCGCATCACGTTGTCACAGGCCAAGCAGATGCTCCCGCGATTGGTTGAGGCCATCGCTGAAATGGAAGATGCAGCAGAGGAAGCCGAAAGGTCGGAGTGAGTATATGAAGCAACAGAGGAGGTATAGTCATGAAGCAAGCAGCAGAACTGGAGTGGACGGATGGCGTCGGCAAGGCACTGTCCTCCCTCGGCTCGGTCATCTCCAAAGCAGAACGAGCGAGGCGGGACGACGGCGAGGATTACTTCGCTGACCCGCACCTGCTTGTGCAAGACCTAACCACCGGCACGACTGTCCTGCTCAGGACCGAAGACCACGAGGGTGGTAAGACGCAAGGGCGTGGCTACCGTCGCTGCTCCTCTGTGACGCAGCGCATTCACGTCAGCATCCCAACGAAGAAGGTGATGAGTCGTCTGCTCGCCATGGCCATTCGCAACTTCGTTCCCAAAGACAGCGACGCTGCTACGGTCGGACCCGTTGTCCAGAAGGCGGTGGACGACATCGCAGCCATCATCCTTGACGAGTCCGGGTGGGAAACAACCACAGCGGACCACGCCCCCGCTCTTAACGCAGCACTGAATCAGATTCTCGGCAAGACTGAGAGGCAGCGTGCAGGTGACACGCTGCTCAAGGTCGAAGCCATTCCCATGTCCACAGCAGTGATGGACATTGACGCACTCCAATTGGAGATTGAAACCGAGGTGAAAGAATGAACCAACCAACGATGCAAGAACTTGTGCGACAGCGACGAGAGCAACAACGCACCAAGCCGCCTGAACAACCTGAACAAGAGAGTGTGCAACCACAGAGCCACTACGGTAAGTGGGACGACTCCCTCTACCCCGTCATGTGTCAGATGAGAGACGAAGGATGGAAGTGGGCAGCCATCGCTGAACGCTTTGGTCGAACGGCAGCAGCCTGTCAGATGCAGTTCAAGAAGTGGAACAGAGCCAAGGTGACTGTTACACCTGAGCCTGAGCCTGAGCCTGAATCCAAGACACGGAATCACTACAGCCGATGGACTGACGCAGAAGTCCTTGCAGTGTGGGAGATGTTCTGCGACCAAGTGCCCGTGGACAAAATCTCAGATGCGACTGGGCGCTCTGTTTCCAGCATCACTCACAAAGTCAACGCCATCATGTGCCGACTCCACAACTCCAAGCGCTACAGCAAGGTGCGTCTCGGACAGGTGATGACCACCTACCGTGCTGACGTTGAGGAATGTTGGCATCGTCTGACCAAGACAGAGCCGGACTTCTTTCAGAATCACTTCCGCTGGGCGGTCACACCGTCGAACACCCGAGCGGCTGTTCGTCCTGTGCCTGTAGAGGAGGTCGAAGACATTGAGCAAGAGCAGCCCACCCTGCAACCACTGGCGGAGGACCGCTTCGCTTGGCTTAGGTCGCTTGGCCTCATGGCCATGGCACTCTTGCTGGGTATCGCAGCATCGCAGGCGGGATGGGTGTGAAGGACCAAACCAAGATTGACGCCATCGAACGAACACGTCAGGCCCATCTTGGGCAGGACCGTGCACTTGACCTTGCACTGGCTGTGGGCTTGACGCCCCTCCAGTTCGTCACGGTCAAGCACGCGGTGCAATCCCTAACGCACCACGCCGACTGGCAGATGCAGCGCACACCCCACGGGTTGACGGTCGACTGCACCTACCTACTCGCCAAGCGCGAGGGACTACCCGTCAGCACACAGAAGATGCGAGCACTGACGTTGGACATCTTCGGCGTCGGGACACAACCACGACCGAGCGATTGGATGCACCCCATCTACGCTGAGGTTCTATCCAACGTCATGCCACTGGAGGAAGAGGAATGAGCGGCGTTCATATTGCACTGGCTAAGGCCAAGAAGCGTATTGCTGAACTGGAGAAGATGTGTGAGCAGTATTACGCTGAGCAGCGCCGCATGCACACCTACCTTGAGAAGTTCTACGAATCTCAAAGTTGGCCCATGGAGTTCGACTACATGGAGTTCCAACGCTACATCGAAGGTGATGAAGAATGACCCGCGTTACTGCCGAGAACATCCGTGGACGGATGAGAGAACTGCAAGAACAAATGCTGCTGTTGGAGAGATTCAACGTCAGTGGCTTTGCTGACTCCATCTGCTTTCACGAACATCATAGTTGGAAGATGAAGGACTTCGGGCACCAAGAAGACCCCGAACTTTGGGCCATTCCTGACGACATCGTGTGGTTCGCTGATTTCGAGTGTTCTGTCTGCGGCGTTAGGACTCGACGGCATTACGCTGTCCAAGGCCACGATGATTCTGTGGAAGACCCGTGGGCTGCACTGCGCCCTGAGCAGGAGGAGGAATGAACATGAACATCTTCGTGCTTGACGAAAACCCAATCACTGCCGCTGAGATGCACTGCGACAAGCATGTGCCCAAGATGTGCGTCGAGGCTGCACAGATGATGGCCTCGGCCCTGCGCCGATGGGGTGCCACCGATGAGGACATGCCGCTGACCAAAGCCGGACGGCCATACCTCGGGGGTTACGCACATCACCCATGCACCCGCTGGGCCGGAGATTCATGGGCCAATCTTGACTGGCTCGGCTCACATGCTCTCGCCCTGTGCATCGAATACAAGGCTCGCTTCGGCAAGGAGCATGCCTGCTGGCAACCCATCGTTCACATGAACTCACTGGCGCTGACACCACGCTTCTCCAATACTACGCACAGACTCACCCCGTTCGCTCAGGCCATGCCTGACGAATACCGTGACGATGATGCGGTCAAGGCATACCGTGCCTACTACCATTCCAAGCAGTTCGCCAAGTGGGAGAAGGGCACGCCCGCTCCTGACTGGTGGCGAGGCGTGGAGGTGAGCGCATGAGCGAGCGACGAAAGAGCATCCTGTTCTTCACCCGTGTCTGTTTCTATTGCACGGGGAGCCTTGCGTTCCTCGTCAGCATCGGCGTGGAGGTGAGCGCATGACCCGAATACCCACGAAGATTGAGAGCCTGTATGAACTCATTGAGGCTGACCTCAGAAAACTGTTCCGCATGGGCGAACGCCACGCTCGGGCCACCGACAAGAACCCCGCGCTTGCTGACGTCCTATGGGAAAGCGCACAGGGCCACATTCTCATGACGATGACTCGTGTTCAGGAACTTGAAGAGGAGGCGAGCGCATGACCTGTGGTTCAGACTTCCAAGGCTGCACTTTCACGGCAACCAAAGGCAGCGCATCCTTCTCTTCTGAAACGGCTACCGTGCGCTTTGAGTGCTACTACTGTGGTGCTACGTTCACGAACTGCTTCATGCTACCGAGTGCCGATGCCGTAGGCGTGGAGGTGACGGCATGACGCACGGCGACAACTGCGAAGAAGCGTGGTGCTCGTGCAACCACCCGAACCTGAAGGTGGTCATCGAGACTGAGGAATACATCTACTGGGAATTTACGGAGGCATGAGGATGACTGAGACTCTGTATTACGTTATCCAGTGCTGCCACTCTTCTGAATCTCGTGGCAGCAATCGACGTGGAAAACCGTGCGGCAAGTGGGGCGTTATTCAACGCCGGAGTTCCGTAGACTGGAACCGGCCACAAATCCGCTGCCCACAGAAAGACTGCACACATCGCCTCCGCGTGAACCCAGCCAACACACATGGCCCGTATCACACCAAGCGCGATGCTGAGACGGCACTCACCCACATCGAAAATCGCTTAGACGCTAAGGGTGAAGACGCCAAGGCGAGGGGGGCGCTCTACTACGTCTACCAGTGCACATCAACAAACGAAACGCGCGGTGGAGCATATGACAACTCCACACACTGCGGTAGTTGGAGCGTCCTGCGTAGGAGCATGCCGATTCCTGATGACGCACCCGGTCGGCGCCGCGTCCAAGCCAAGTGCAGCAAATGCGGCAACCGACCACGCCTCTATCCCGGTAACGTCATCGGGCCGTATTTTGACCAAGGCACCGCGTTCAAAATGCGAGACAAAGCGAAGGTGATGAACTCATACGAGGTGGGCAGGGTGTCTTCAGAACCGATTCCGTATTGCTTAGGCGAGGTCGTTTCAAGAACGACTGGGCTAAGCGACGCTATGGAGCGCGTAGCCTCACTACCTGTCGAGCCTAAGACGGCCGCACTGATGGTGAGTCTCATTGAAATCTTGATGGAGGAAGCAGCATGAAGTTCAACAAACTGGCAGACATACACGAACGACTGTGCCATGGCGAGCGTCACGTTGACGCCTTGGCTCGATTGGAAACGCGCGAGGAGGTCGAGCACTGCTACGACTTCTTCTTCCCCGGATTCGCACGACTGCGCCCCGGCACCGTTGCCGGTAAGGTCGAGCATGAGACGGGGCTGTTCGCTGACGTGGCCATGGCTCACTTCCCTGAAGAGGACTTGTGGTTCGCTCTCGCATCTGAGAGCGCAGCCTACGAGTCGAGGAACATGACGGTCATGCAGGTCGCGCTCTTCCCTTATGAAGCAGCATCGTTTTCAGACATCACGCGACAGTTCAGCGAGAAGGAGGCCCGCCTCGTGTGGCGCTGCATGCTGAACTCACCACCCGTCATTAGCCGACGAGCATTCATGCAGGGACTATGCCGCTCACGCCGTGTCCCCATCCCACGAGGCTTGGACCTGAACCGTGAGAACATCGGTCACATCCTCGCAGGAGCGCCGAAGGTGAACGCAGCCCTCCAGCGACTACCGGTTGTTCGTGCAGCACGCGCTCTACCTTCACCCGACATGCCTGCACAACGGTGCTACGCCATCGTGCCCAAGGGCCGCCTTGGCTTCGTTGACGACAGCGGTGCTGTCTACCTGCGGAACGGTGAGCGCATGCGAGCGGGAGTCATCGACACTCGACAAGTGGTGCCGGGTGCAGTCTTCTCACTCACCAAGACTGGCCTTGTCTTCTACGAGGAGGACATGGTCACGAAGGGGGAGGCGGAGCAAGCCTTGCTCGATGAGAACACCATGCGTGTCGAGATGAGAGACGGCGAAGACCGCATCGCAGTCTACCCAATGCGAGCCATGTGCTACCTCAACCTCCGCTTCGGCGTGAAAGGTCCGGCTCGCTTTGAGGCACTGGACGGTATCGACTTGTGCGAGTTCGGTGAGATGGCTGATGCAGGCACACTGTCCCGACGCCCACACAACGAAGACGACATCCGTGTGGTCGAGGTCATACCCATTGACTTCAAAGACGGTCAGATGACGCGAGGGCTTGTTGGAGAAGAACGACCCGACCTTGGTTATACTGACATCTCACAATACGTGGACGCCATCGAAGGGTTGCTGGAGGGAGAACAGTGAAGCCAAAAGAACTCGCATTCTACATTGCCTCATCCCTGAAGGCCCATTGCTACGTTGTCGCCTCAGAGAGAAGTCGGCATGGGTTCAGAGTTCGCTCGTCGTTGAAGATACCCCCACTCTCGCCCAAAGCAGCGGAAGCGTGGGAGGCTCTCACTGAAAAGCCGCTAAAGGAATCCTATGAAGGAAGGGCGGACATCGAGTTTGCCTTCCACTTCATTGACCACTACGTGGGCATCGAGATGCTGAACCCGACAGCCTACCTGAACTTCCTCCGCTATCAATTCCAAATCAAGCATCCGCTCAACAAGGCAGACAACCTCGAAGAGTGGGCCATCCAGTGGGACAACTTCACGCCCGAGAGCGCACTTGACGAGCAAAAATCGCTGTGAGTATTTAAAGAAACAGAGGAGGAGAGGTTGAGATGACGGACTACGGAGAGATTCTGAACGGACTGTGTGGCCACGAGGCGTTCCGCCGACAGGCTCAGGCATGGCACACCAGTGGGCAATTCCCACCTGCTGTGTTGTTTCACGGTGCACCGGGATTGGGTAAGACGACGGCCGCAGAGATGCTGGCGCGTTTGATGCTGGGCGACTTCTTCGACCCAGTGAACTACACCAAGAGCAACGGCTCTGATGAGCGAGGTATTGACTTCGTCCGAGGTGAACTCAAGCGTCTGTCGCTCACTGCGCCGCTTGGCGCTAAGCGGCGAGTCATCTTCATTGACGAGGCCGATGGCCTCACACCCGCCGCACAAGACGCCATGCGGCAAATCATGGAGGAGGGTGCAGAGAATGCTCTCTTCATCCTCACCGCCAACGACCTGAGCAAACTCCGACCGGCCATCAGGAGCCGGTGCATGGTATTCGAGTTCGTGCCCCCATCAATTGAGGAAGTCAACGAGTGGGCGCTGTTCAAGCACGGAGTGGTTCACGACTACACGGCCTCCCTGTATGCCTATCACAGCAAGGACTTGCGCAAGTTCGTGCGCGACATTGAACTCATGCAGCCCGATGACATCAGAGAGATGTTGGCCAAGGGTGGTGAAGATTCCAACGCATCCCTTTCCGCCATTGGCGGCGAGTGGATGGAACTACGTGCCGCGCTCTATAGGTCGCTGGACAATGGACGCCCCCTCAACACCGTGATGAACGGTTTCCTCAACAGCCTGACCGAGTTTTTCGAGATGGATGCCGACAGAACGTTCGACATCATGGCCGTGCTCGGTGACATGCTCCCCGTCATGTTCGAGTGGCGGTTGAGTTCCTATTCCTTTGTGGACTGCCTCGTGGCACGTCTCAGAAAGGAGGTGGCGGTATGACAGAAGAATACGAAGAACCGAACTACGATGCCAGTGAAACGAATGCCGAGGTTGCTCTCCCCACAGGAGTGGTGGAGCGCCTCACCAAATACGGCGAGCGCACGAAGCGCCCCTACGATGAAGTGCTTGCCGAGTGGCGAGCCTACGTCGCGAAGGAGTTTTCGTGCGACCAACCCGAAGACGAGGACGAAGACCTCCTCGTTGACTGGACCGAGATGATGCTTGTCGAAACGCGTGCCGCCAGCGGTGGCAACGCGATGGCTGGCACTGTGAACTACGTGGGTTGGTTCCTCGGCGTCGACCCCAAGCGCTATGACCGCCGCGCGAACCTCGTGCGTAGGGCCAAGCGTGACTTCACTCTCGACCCCAACAAGGCCGTTGGAGACGGCTTCGTCGGTCACTACATCAAGCGAGGAGAGACATGGGCGCTCGTCACCAACAAGGGTGAGCAGAGCACCTCCATGCCCTCGGACGAAGTGCCCGAGCACTCATTCGTTGCTGACAACGAGCGTGTCTGTTTGCTGGCCAAGAGCGGTAAGCCCAAGGCCATGAGCATGATGGGTCGGAACTATTACTTCCTCGGCGCAGAGGAAGGCAAGTTCACTGAAAACGCAGCGATTCAGCAGTGGCGGCTTGACTGCCAAGGCGAGGATGCAGACATGGAGATTCGGATTGGCGTTCCTTGCCGCGTTCCTGCTCGTCCACCAAACGAGAACGTGGCGAAGGACTGGGCCGACGTGCTTAGCACCGGTCTTGGTGTGCATAAGAGCATCACTTACAGCGACGACTTCGTGTCTGAGGACGACCGCTCCGCTCTACATCCGTTCAGAGCGTGGACTGACATGGAACTTCACGATGCCTTCGCACCGCTTGAAGACCTCGTGGAAGTGTTCGAGTCTCGTAGCCGCACGTTCAGCCTGAACAACGGTGAACAGGGGAAGCAGGGACCGGTAGTCATCACTCGTGGCACGGTCAACCGCCTGAGCAGCGAGCCTCGCGACAACCAATACGACGAGGACGGGCGTGGGTATTCGATTGCCCTCACCAGCATGGCGCTCCAGTCCGAACACGGACGTGGCGACTCCTCCGAGGTCATGGGTTGGATGGGTAGTGCGTGTCACGACTTGACCAATCCATTCATCGCCCGTGACGGTGAAGACGAGATTCCCTACGCTGAGCGCTCAACGGTGCTCGTCGTCGGTCGCGTCGCAGTCAAGCGCAAGGACGGTGCTGACATCCCCAACCTGAAGGTCATGGGTGTCTTCGCTGACCCGCGCCGCATCCGCCGTCGACAGACTGGTGGGGACACTGGCCGAAACCAGTTCAACTGAGGTGAGATGAATGGCAGGATTTGGAAAGACGAAGCAAGCAGAGAAAGAGCAGAAGGAGCAGAAGGTCATTGAGCAGACGCCACCTCACAAGCGTGAGAGTGCGGACCCCTTCGCAGACCTCCGGCAAGAACTGACCACCATGGACCACATGCCGCAGACACATACGTTCTGTGTGCTCGCTGGCCATGACAACACAGGGAAGACGGCCGTAGTCACGGACGCCTTCGGTAAGTGGCTACAAGCGCCTGAGCGCACTGAGCAAGAGAAGAAGATGGAACTGTGGGGCTTCGACTTCGACGGTGGCCTTGCCGCCAACAAGTCGGCCTTCCACTCCTCTCGGCAGAGCATCCGTGTCTGGGAGCCTTGGGTCATGATGAAGAAGGACCGCACGGCCTACGACTACCCTCTCACACACGAACGTGTGATGAGCCTTGGGCAGTTCGCATTGGAGTGCGCTCAAAGTCAACGCAATCCCGACTATGATGGTCCTCGTCTGTGGGGTGTTCACATCACGGGCATCGACCTGTGGGACAGCGTGTGTGTGAACTGCATGCGTATCGTTGACCTCAACATCGCCAAGGATGGTATCGAGGCTGCTGACTGGAACAAGAAGGTGGGGCACCAGTGGGACTGGGCCATTCGCAAGACTCGATTCCACCAACTGACGGCGATTTGCCGTGGGTTGGTCAAGGCCGGCGTGCGCGTCTTTTGGGAGACGCACCTGCGTCTGACGAACTATTCATTCGGTAAGAGCGAGGACACTGCACCACAGTGGCGCCCTGACTACGAGAAGTCGTCCAACAACTACGTGTATCAGATTCTACGCTGTGAACGCAAGGACGAGAAGGACGAAGATACGGGCGAAGTTATCCGCAGCGAATATCAAGTCACGTTCGACAAGAGCAAGACCAATGCAAAACTGCAGGGCCAGCGTCGCACTACACTCATCACGGAGGCAGGAAAGGAGCCGCAGTGGTTCGGGTTGCCCGAACTCTACGACGGCTCGCTGTGATGCACAACACGGGGGTCTGCAAAATAAAGACGCGCGAAGGGTTTCACCCCCACGGTATCTTACCGTGGCTGGGCGCAGGGGAGGTTCGTTTCTTCTTCCTGCGTGTCCCCCCACCTGTGCACCATTCAAGGAGAGAGAAAGATGAGCAAATGGAAATTGTGGAAGAAAGTCATGGGCGGCAAGCCTGAGCCTGAGCCTACGCAGAAGCCACACATCTGTGTGCACTGCGGTGGTCATGTGCTCAAGCAGTCAAGCCTTACCGACTTCGCTGATATCATTGGCGACAACCAACGACGTCTCTCAATCGAGACGACAGAGCGTGTCGGCATGGGGTCTAAGCCTCGTAAATACAGGGGGTCTATCTGATGCCGAGCATGAAGTTCAAAGCGAAGGCACTGAACGCATTCCTGTCGTCCTTCGGCGCAGTCGCTGAAGACCTGCTGGTCACGCTGAGTGCGGGCGGAGTCATGGAGGCTGAGGTTGCGTTTCAGACGTATTACCTACGTCGGAAAGAACTCATCCCCTACGAGGGCAAGGAAGACAGCGGGACGTTCTACATCAGTGACTTGGACAAGACACGGCAGTTCATCAAGCGCTGCAAGAGTGAGTTCGTGACGCTAAAGCAGACAGGTTCAGGCAAGACGTTGTTCGTCATCGCCGGCCGGTCCAAGGTGCAGTTTCCTACCTCGACATCAATCACCAGTGCTTCGCGTGCATCCATTGTCGCCAAGATGTTCCAAGGCTACGTTGACTCCAAGGAGACGATGTTCGCCAACAAGGATGTGTCTACGTCCGGCTCACTGGATTTGAGCGACCTCATGTCCATCAAGGCCATGAGTGGCATTCTCGACAGCAGCCCTGTGTTTGAGGTGACGGTCAACCCCGCCGAGAAGGAGTTCGTTATCCGCGCAGGTAAGGCTCACGAGGCGCGCTATTTCGCCTCGGCGCCGGTAAGCGATGCTGTGGGTGACAAGGTCAAAGCGAACTACGGAGCGTGGTTCATCGAGACAGTGCCTCTGCTCAATCCCAGTCAGACCAAGTTCAACGTGGGGGAGTCAGCGCCGTTGATTCTCATGCAGTCATGGGACAGCGGAGAGGCCACCCTCATTGTCGTAGACCAACGGGCGTGACACTGTGATTGTCGACACGTTCTACCCGGAGGGTGCCGCCGAAGGCCCGTCCATCTACCTGCGTATGCGAAGCAAGGCAGGTAACGTGGTGGAGCGAATCATTGCCCCCGGACACCAAGACTACGTCCGTCCGTTCTGCTGGATTCCAGCCGCATCGCGTGAGCGCAGACTGCGCAAACTGCGGCTCCAGTTCCCCAGTGCGGTGGTTCACCCCACCGAGCGAGCGACAGCGCTCGATGGCACGGCGTTGGTGAAGGTGTCCTTCGACAATCCTACCTCCCTGTGGGAACTGAAGAACGCCCGTGGCATCCCGCCCACGTATGAGGCGGACCTGAACTACGCCGACCAAATCCTCTTCACTCTCTACCCGGACGGACTACCTGAGTTCCATCCGCGTGTGTGGCACTTCGACTTGGAGTGGAACACAGACAGGAACAACGCGTTCACTACGGTCATGGCCGTGGTCGACAGCCACAGTGATGAGAATGTCGTCTTCGCATGGCGACCCAACATCACTACACCTCGTGAGCGATACGTTGACCGGGAGGGTGGCTACATTCTGTTTGAGTTCGGTAGCGAAGGCGACATGCACGATGCCTTCCTAACGCACATGGAAGAGTGCGACCCCGACATCCTCGTGGCGCACGCCATCATGTGGGCGGACCTACCGCACATGATGAGTCGCATGGACGAACCTGAGCGACTGTCGCCCTTGGGCAAGGTGTTCAAACCGTTCAAGGACGGTGGCTACAAGGACACACAACAACCCATCAAGGGTCGCCTGTGTTGGGACTCTGCCGCTCACTGGAAGAGTGGTAGCGGATTTGAGACGCTATGGCAGAAGTCAGGACGTGGGCAGGTGCCCAATCGCAAACTCGCCACATTCGCTGAGTTGCTGGACCTCGGTTCCAAACTCACGGATGAGATTGAGGGCATGACTGTCCACAACGGGTGGCGTGAATATTACGACGACTTCGTGGATTATTGTCTGCGCGACACCACACTGCTGGCCAACATCGCAGAGCGGCTCAACGCCATCGAGTTCTTCGTGGCCATGCAGCAATTGTGTGGCGTGCAGTGGGCGAGCACACACAACGTCTCACGCTACATCCGTGGCCTCATCAGCAGACGCACCGACCTGAAGGCACCCAGTGCCAAATACGTGCAGCGTGAGCACATGCAGGCCGCACACATCCCCGACCCAGTGCCGGGTCGACACGAGGGTGTGGCCTGTGTTGACTACGCTTCCCTATATCCCAACATCATTCGCAGCGACAACCTGTGCCCCACCACTAAACGTGCTGGGCCGGGACCGGGTATCAAGACGTTAGGCAACGGCACGCACTGGGACCAACAGACGAAGGGCGTGCTACCGTCCATTGTCGAAGAGATGCTGGAACTGCGTGCTGAGTATAAGCGCAAGATGCGGAAGGCCAAGACAGACGAGGAGCGGCTGGGTTTCAACATGCTACAGATGGCGGCGAAGGTTTCGGTCAACGCCTGCTACGGCTACATGGGAATGAAGGCTGTGCAAGGTATGTGGGTCGACAACGACGTAGCATCATCCATCACGTTCCGTGGGCGTGAGGCCATCCGTCACCTGATGTCTGAGAGCGAGGAGTTGGGCTACCGTTCACTATTCGGTCACACTGACTCAGCGTTCATCCAAGTGCCCTTTGACAAGGCACAGGCGCTTGCTGAGCACCTGACCAAGACAGCGCAGGAGAAACTGTCGCTGTCCTACATGGACGTGGAACTTGAGGCGTATTTCCATTACTGGACCACGGCACCTGTGAAGAACCGCTACTTCGGATTCAAGACGTGGCCTGAGAACGAAGCCGGACAACTGAAAGTGTCGGGCTATGAACTCAAGGCATCGAGCAGTTCCACCATCACAAAGCGTGTGCAACGCACGGCCATGAACATGGTCGGTCACGGAGCCTCCGAGGATGAGGTCACTGAAACACTACGCGCCATCGCACTTGACGTGAAGGCCGGTAAGGTCAGGATGGAAGATGTCATCGCATCCACCCGTCTGACCAAAGAGCCTGATGACTACTCGTCCCCAACACCAGCAGCCAAGGCGGCTCTGTATTACAATCAACACATCGGCACCGAGCCGTGGCGCAAGGGCGACAGCGTGACGTGGACTTACGTTGCTGGATTCAAAGACGAGGTGCCCGACCACTTCACACTCAAGGGAGAGGAGCGCAAAGCCACCTACATCGCTTTCCGTGAAGAGGCTGAACTACGACGCTATCACGTCGACTGGGAGAAGGTGCTTGACGTCATGGTCAAGTCGAAACTCAAGAACATCTATGACAGCCTCGGCTGGGATTTGAATGTCGCCGCAGGTGCGCCTGCGCCTACGAACTATTGGTGATTGATATGAGCAGAATTGAAGACGAAGTGTGCGAGAAGATTCAGGGAAGAGCCAAGGTGGGCGAAGTCAAATACGGCGTCACCATGGAACGTGCGGACCTCACGCTGCTTGAGTGGCTGCAACACCTGCAGGAAGAACTGATGGACGCTGCCGTCTACGTGCAGCGGCTGATGGAGGAGGTGAAGGAATGATGATGGAAATCACCTACGCTGTCTCACGCACTGAACGTGCGACCTTTACGGGCGAGTTCGTGCCCATGGATGGACCGTTCGCAGGTTTCGCCTCATTCAAACTCGTGAAGGGCGGGACACGTATCGTGCCATATGAGTCCATCATCGAGATGAACTTGTCCGAGGACGTTCCCGACCATTTCCTACTGGACATGGACCTGTTCAAGCGAGGTAAGACTGTCTACACGAAGCGCAAGAACGTGGAGTATGACCGCTCAGACAACGAGCCGTCCATGGGCGGTGCGTTTCAGTGAGGTGGAATCCCAACCCCGAAGGGGGAAACAACGAGCGTGATTCTTACGAGCACAAAGACCTACTCAAGTCCTATGACAAGAGCACCTATGCGTGGCAACCTGACATGGAAGACACCATCTTGCGCGTGAGCAAATCAACGCTGGGCACATTCCACTGGTGCGCTCAGCAATATTTCATCGAGAAGGTGCTCGGCCACACGGGAGAGACACGCGACTACCACGTTCGTGGGAGCAACGTTCACGACGCTGTGGAATATTGGTGGAAGGCCATGACCCCAATCGTAGACACAGTCTACGAACTCATCCAATCAGGTGACAGAGAGACGGCTCTGACGATGTGCATTGAAGCACTACCCATCCCACCCGAGCCTTACATCTACGGTGAGCCTGAGCAGTTGCGCATTTACGTGACGTGGCAGTTTGAACGACTATGCAATTGCGCAGAGGACGAAGTGCGCGACTGGTTCCCAGTGGGCAACGAGGCCGAGATTCATGCGTCTCGCACGGTCGTCGCGAGCGACGGCACAGAGGTTCCCATCCACATGAAGGGCTACATCGACCGTATGTTCCTTGATGACAGTCGCCAAGGGGTTGTCCTGATGGAACTGAAAACGGGTAAGTGGAAGCCGAACAAGGCATCAGACATGCGCGCTGAAATGCAGTTCTATCGCATGATGCTGGAGAACAGTCCGCACGGTGAGTTCCTCCCCATCACAGGATGGGGCTGGGCCTTCCCCGGCGGCGGAATCAACGGTGGCACTGGACCTCACTGGGACTATGAGTCAGTGAATGGTCCGGGTGGGCGTTATGCGCCCAAGTCCGTTGAGAAGCGTCTCACCGCCTTGGTGGACGCTCATCTCACCGGTGACTTCCTCCCAACCTCATCCGACTTCAAGTGCGGCTTCTGCGATTACATGGAACTGTGCCCACGATGGAGGCCTGAACAATGAACAGAGATGAACTGAAGAAGAAGACAGCAGAGCGTTGTGAAGAACTGCGCCACGTGCTACAGAAGAAAATGCCCGAAGGTGTCGAAGTGGTTGTGGCTCACAGCCTGCTGCATGACGAACTGGCGCAAGTCACCGTTCACAAGCAGATGCGACTGACTGACTACGTCGAACTCGGCGTAGACGAAGATGCAGGCACCCGTCGTTGGACCATCCACGTTGTCGCTCATACCCCGCAACTGCTGCATGAAACTGAAGCCTACCTCGTCTTCAACGAGGCCAGCCGCAAAATCAAGCGCATCTTGGAGTGAGCCACATGGCTTTCGTTCCGCTCGACTTCCCTCGCGAAGTGCTGGAGATTGGGTCGGATGGAAAGCAGGGCGGTCGCTACATCGTGCGCTCGTGGACTGAACTGGAGCGCTACTGGCGTGGGAAGAATGGAAGCGGCAACGCCTACTTCACAGCCTACGGCTATAGAGCAACACAGGCCCCACGACACCATCGTGTTGACTACGACACACCGGTCATTCACCACTTCATCTTGGACTTCGACTGCAAGGATTTCAAGCAGCGAGGAGCCGAGGTGGAGTTTGACTACATGCAGCAGCAGGTCCGCCGGCTACACACCTATCTGCTTGAGCAAGACCTACAACACTACGTGTGGTTCAGCGGTGGTGGCTTCCACGTATGGGTGCCCCTGAGTCAGACCTACATGCCCACCTCAGCGTCGGACGTGCGCCGTATCAAGGAGGGTGGGCGACTGTTGATGAGGGAGTGGCACAACAAACTGGAACTTGGCTGCAGCGACCCAGCCGTCGCCTTCGACACCAGTGGCATGATTCGCATTCCGAACTCATATAACGCGAGGCGAGCGTGCTGGAGCATTCCGCTCAGCAGCGAGGAAATCATGACGTGCGACTACGACGACTTGGACGACCTCGCTCAAGACCCGCGCCCCGGCTACATCAAGCACGGCTCAACGAGAGTCAGCATCGCGCTACCCGAACGTCGCAACAATTTCAAGGCCAATGTCGAGAGGGTAGAAGACTTACCTGACGTGACGCTGGACGACATCATCGTGCTTCCGTGTCTCTCACCTGCACTCGGCATGGGCAACCCAACGCACCGGCAACGACTGCACCTTGTGTCCTACCTCGCCGCACGCTTGCGCTGGTTCTTCCGCCCCGAAGCCGTCACAAATGAGGACAGGCAGAAGCACATTGACGAAATATGCAGCATTATCGAGCGTCAGGGGTGGGTCGATTACGATGCCCACACGACACGAGTTCAAGTCGAGAGCATCATATACGGTGGCCCCAACAAGACAGGTCTGAGCGCACCCCGTTGCTCGACCATCGAGAACGACGGGATGTGCGTCGGCAAGTGTCGTTATCACGACGGCACCATTGTGGAGGCATGACCGTGGCAAAAATACCGAGGAAGACAAAGAACAAGCGACTGCGACGCTGGGTTGTGTGCATTTTGGGCAAGGCAACCGATGCGATGAGTCATGATGAAATCCTGCGAGCCGTGAACAGCACAACCAAACACGGCATGACCAGTCCACAGTTGTCGAACATCTTGAGGAAAGACGAGGCGTTCGAGCGGGTAGGTCAAAGCATCACGACCGACATCATGGGCGGTCGCTACACAACACTCACTTACGTGCTGAGTCCAACAGGAGAGGAACTGTTCTCAGCCGTTCAGGAAGGGCGCTACGACACGAGCAAAGAGCGCATCAAGGAGAGGAATGACAATGCCGAAGGTCAAATGTGAACTCTGCAACGCTCGGAGGATTCGCAAGCCCTGCTACACGGGGCCGTTTTTCTGTCAATCGTGCCGGTCTTTGGGACCACCTGAAGACTGGCGTTGCTCGGCCACTACGCGCAGCGGTAAGCGCTGCGGTCAATGGGCAGACTTGTGCCCATATCACAGGAGGGGAGTCGTTGCCAAAACCTGACCTCATCATTGATAGCAACGAGCGTGGCCCTCTGTGCGACGCTGTGGAGCGTAAGGCGAACAAGGCCGGTCTTGCCGTTGTCAGACAGCGGCTGGTGGTAGGAGACTACCTACTGGGTCGTTCTTGCGTCGAAGCGAAGAGCATCACCGACCTGTTCCAGTCCAGTCACAGCGGCCACCTGTGGCGTCAGTTGGAGAACATGGATGCAAACCACGAACGTTTTTTCCTGCTCATTCACGGAGGCATTGACAAATACTTGGCCATGGCCAAGAACAAGAACCCCCGCAAGCGTTTGACCTACAGTCGCATTCAGAGCGAACTGACCGGCACGATTGCGCGCATCATGGCGGACTTCGACTGTCAGGTGTTCTACACCGCCAACGTTAGCGAGGCATCTCTATTCATCGTGAAACTTCACGACAAACTGCACAAGCCTGCAAGTGCACACGGCGCACGCGCCATTCGCCGTGTCTCGACCAACGACGTCCGCAAGGACGTTCTACTCGCCATGCCCGGTATCGGGCCTGACTTGGCCGACCGCCTGTTGGACAAGTGCGGTAGCATCGAAGAGATGCTGCATCCAGCCTCACTGAAGCAAGTCAAGGGACTTGGTGACAAAAAGAGGGCCATGATTATAGAGGTCCTCAGCAGCGAAGAGGAAGTTCGACTACAACAAACAGTCAGGAGAGGGAGAACATGAGAAAGGCAGAAGGCTACGATATTGTGCAGAACAACGACTTCATGCGGGGCTACATTGAGCAGTTCAGCAAAGTGAGCATTGACAACGACATTCCAGCGATGCTGTCGTTCTTTTTCATTCAGGGGCAGATTGCTGCTCCATACCTGCGTATCTATTGGGATGAGACACACCTCGACCCCCGTGTTCACATGTTTTGGATTCAACCGTCGAGGACTGGCAAGTCCATCGCATGGGAGTTTATCGGTGACGTGATGGATGACGTCGGTTTGGACACGGTCGCTTACACCACAGGCTCTGACGCTGGGCTTGTGGGCGGCACGGCTACAGAAACCATTGTCAACGACGACGGCAAGAAGGAGCAAATCACAGTCGAAACGGAGGGTATGCTCGGTGGTCAGAAGGCGTTGAACTTTGACGAGGGGTCCATCATTCTCAACCCCGGTAAGCACAGTCAGGAGACGGTGCTCTACCTGCAGTCAGCGTGCAACCCAATCGGGAGCAACAGCAACAAACTGGTGAAGCACCTGAGCGGTCGCACCATCGAAACAGAGTCATTGGCGTCTATGTGGATTACGACGTTCCCGCCCAAGGGCGTGAAGGAATACGTTCTGACCAAGGGTATCTTCCAGCGTGTGCTGCTCTACTGGGCACACTGGGACACGGACCGCCGCAAGAAGGTGAGTCGCCGCCGTGTGCGCAGGGCGTTCACCAAGCCGAAGCCAAGCGAGGTTTCCTACGACGACATCGTGACGTATTTCACCGACTTGGAGAAGCGGCTACGCGACCGTGTGTTGAACCTCTCTGAGACGACGTTCACCGAATGGGACGAGATGGACCGCGAGGACCAAGAGGACATTCTGCAAGACATCATGTTTGACATGTTCAGCGCCGATGAGTCCTTCTACGCAGCCGCAGATGATGCGATTGACGACTATTACAGCCTGCTTGACAACCTCGACTTCACCATCTCTGACGTGGTCGCGTCCTTCGTGCCCGCGATGGAGAACTACACCGTCATCCTCGCCACACACATGGCGCTCATGGACAACACGTGGACGGTCACGGGTAGGCACGTCGACATGGCCAAGGACATTCTGTATGACCTGTTCAAGAACCTGATTCAGTGGTTGGAGGGCGAGGTCGAGGTCGGCGCAAAGAAGGCCGAAAAGGCCGCCAATTGGAAGGACTGGTTGGGCGTCTACAACGCCATCGCTCCTGTCGAACTGGACAAGCGAGGCGAGGGCTGGCGCAAGAAGGCAGCCATGTTGGACCTCTTCATGGTCGACCAACATGTCACCAAACCAACAGCCTTCAAAAAGTTCAACGACTGGGCAGCGCATCACTTTGACGTCGCCAAAGACGGTCGACAGGTCTATCTACGTCTGAAAGAGGAGGCAGTCGTATGAGTGGCATCATGGCTCTCGACATCGAGACTGGGAACTATTCCTACGAGATTGGCGGGTGGGACAAACACTCGCTGTTTGAGCCAACCGTGGTGGCGACATGGGACGGTGAGGTGGGTGACGTCTTCAGCAAGCAAGACATCGACATGGCTGCTGCTACGGTGCACGAATTGCACCCTCGCACGCTTGGCGACCACCTGCAGAAGCACCTCGATGAAGGAGGGAAGGTGCTCGGACACAACATCCGCAAGTTCGACTTGCCTGTCCTGAGCGCAGCACTGGATTGCTGGACAGCGGGCGACCTCATCGGTAAGGCCGACAGCGTCATCGACACGAGACTGCTCGTCTCCAAGGCGACGGGTGGGAACGATGTCGCGACCAGCCTTGAGATGCTGTGCCGCAACACGCTTGATGTGGGTAAGAGCATGACAAGCGCAGACGCGCCCGAAGCGTGGCGTGCGGGACGCTATCTTGAAGTGGCTGAATATTGCCTCAAAGACGCTCAATTGACCTATGACCTCTACCGTCACGGGCAAGAGCACGGGATTGTCAAGAGTCGTTCACTGGAGGACGGCTCTCTGATTGAAATTGAGGTGGACTGGGAATGACAGAGAACACGAATCACAAAGCACAACGACTGAATATTGAGGCAGCGAAGCGCGTTGTCGCGACGGTGAAGACCACGCTTGGCCCGATGGGCATGGACAAGATGATGGTCGACGGTGGCGGCAACGTCATCGTCACCAACGACGGCGCGACCATTCTACGCGAACTCGATAGCGCTCACCCGGCTGCGAAGATGCTGGTTGAAGTAGCCAAGGTGCAGGAGACGAACTGCTACGACGGCACGACCAGCAGTGTGGTGCTCGCAGGGCAGTTGCTCAGCAACGCAGAGACGCTTTTCGACAAGGGCCTACACCCCAACATCATCGGACGTGGCTACAGCGACGCACTGCGCATGGTGTTGGAGGAACTTCCTGTATTGGAGACGCTCCCCGACGTTTCCGGCAAAGGTAGCAAACGCACTGACTCTCCCCGACTTACGGACATCGCAAGCACGGCGATTACGGGCAAGTCGTTGGAGGCTGCTACAGACGCTGTGGCTGAACTCTGCGTCAAGACGATTGAAGCCGTTGGTGATGTCAAGGACGTGCGCGTGCTGGCCGCTCCCGGTGGTTCACTGCAAGACTCCTATCTGTTTGAGGGCGTCGTCATCAACAAAGACGTGGTCACTACTGACGGTCAATTCACGGACACCGAATCGCTGTCCGCTCTGCTCATCAACAGCGGGTTGGAAGAGCAGAAGCAAGACGGAAACGTGCAGGTGCAGGTCGATGCTACGTCATACGGCGCGGTGAAGAATGCAGGCCGCGAGCATTTGCTGGAGGCCGCGCAGCGCATCGAAGCAGCGCAGCCCGACATCGTGTTCGTGCGCGACGGTGTGCACGACACGGTCGTGCAATACCTGCGAAAGCGCAACATCTTCGTCGTCAGGCGCGTGCCTGAGAGCACCATGAAGCGCCTCGGAAATGAGTTCGGCTCCAAGCCCTACCATATGGCCGAGGACGGTATGGACGTTAGTAGAGCGGTCGTGGACCGCCGCCGGTATAACGACGTGGACTACCTCTTCGTGGCCAGCGACATCGCCTCCAGCGAGGCCACACTCGTGCTGTTTGGTGCGACACAGTCCACACTTGATGAGGTGCAACGTGGCTTCGATGATGCCCTCGGTGTCGTCTCGCTCATTCATAACGGCGACAGGCTCTGCTACGGCGGCGGCACCGCCTACCTTGAACTGGCTTCTCGTCTACGCTCCCGTGCATCGGAGGTCGGTGGGCGAGGACAGATGGCGATTGACGCTTTCGCTGACGCGCTGGAAATCATTCCCAGCACCATTGCTGAGAACGCCGGACACTCAGGTTTGGACACTGTTCTCGCCATGCGTCACGAAGGCTACGGCTACGGTCCTGACGTGCACAACGGCGGTATCGTTCACATGGCTAAGTGGCGCGTCTACGAGCCTGAAACGCTCGTCCGCAGCGCTATCACGACCGCAACAGAGGTCACAACCGCCATGCTGCGCATTGACGACATCATCGGTCGCAAGGAAGGTTGACCCTCTATGGGCCGACTCCTTGACCGTATGAAGGTCGTCTGCCGCCAGTGCGGACACCGTCACATTCCTCGTCGCATCAACGGTCGTTTCCTTGATGCTGACAAGGAGCGCATCTCGATTTGGCAGTGTAGGGAGTGCGGTCACTTGTGGGTGGACAGCGTTTTCAAGCGCTCAAAGAGGAGCAAGGGAAAAGTCAGCACCAACAAGATAGCCAACACAACACCCGCTAAGAAGCGGTTGTGAATCAAGAGAACAACCCCATTCCTTCACCTCATGGGATTTGCGGTGGTGCGCCCGGAATGTTCACAATATGCGCAGCAAGCCTGTCGATGGCGGTTTGGAGTGTCGTAGGCACTGCACCCGCCCAACTCCCACTGGAAGTTGTGGCCGTGAAAGTGTCGGTTTGCGCACCACCGGGGGCGAGATAGGCTAAGTCAGCAAGATTGCTCGCAGCCCCCAAGTCACCGTTAGCATTTGTGATAAGAACAGCGTTCGTTACCGTTGATTGCCTGATGGTTCCTACGACATCCAAAACCTGTGCGGGAGAAGTAGTTCCGATACCTACCCTTCCACCGTCAGTAATTCTCATTTTTTCAGTAGGAACAGCGGTGGCTGCAGCAGTTGTCCTCGTGCCAAAGGTCAGATGTCCTCTATGGTCAGCAACAGTTTTTTCAATTACAGAAATGGTAGCACTTGGAACAGTATTGGTGTGGGAGTGCGTTAAACCAATATGCACCTTGCCTTGAGTGGACCCTGCGTTTCCACCCGGATTTGTGACCAAAAGAACTACGTCGTCGTTAGCCGAGCCTTCAAGATGTAGCCTCGCATCTGGGGTATCAGTTCCAATACCAACTCTTGAAACATCACCGTCAATGCGCATGACTTCTGTGCTCACGCTGCCATCATTGACCTTGAAGATGATGTCCTTATCCTGTGTGGTGTTTTCGATAATCGCATCGTTCGATGAGGTCGAAAAGTTCAACCCTGCTTCCGCTTCAACGGCAGCGACGGCACCTGCGGCATCAACTGCATTCGCATCAATACCGTCGAGTTTCGTCTTATCCGCACCAGACATTGACCCTGCTGCGCTCGTCGTTGCGGCGCTGATGCCAATTGTGCCCGACCCCGTAATGGTGCCGCCCGTGATGGGTGCCGTCGTAGCGACACTCGTGACTGTGCCCGCGTTTGCAGTCGCCCCGTCAGCGACGTTGATGAGCGTGAGCACTTCGCCCTTCGTGATGCCTGATGCAAACGCAGGCGTGCCGCTGTTGTCCTCAATTGCCGGCGCTGCTGTCGCCGTAGCGGAAGTCGCGATGCCGCTCAATTTGCTACGCTCGGAACCAGTGATGATGGCACCGGAGCCAACGCTGCTCACGTCGCTCAGTTCAGTGACGCTGTCCGTGGCATGAATGACCTTCTTGTCAGTCCCAGCGTCGTCTGTGAAATAGAGGCGATTTGGCTCATCGTTCTTGACCCATAGCAGACCTTTGGCTGCTGTGGTGGTGTGACCTGTGGCTGCGACGTTGGCCTTCTCGTCAATGACCAAACCGGTTGGGTCAATCAAACCGGTGACGTTGAGTTTCCCGTCAACGGTCAGGGTGTCAGGAGTCCCTGCCGTGAAATATAAAGCAGCATCGCTGGTGAAGCCACCCGCGCCATCGGACAGTTGAACGCGACCGCTGGCTCCGTTGGAGGCTGGACTGATGGTGCCGCTCACCATGACCTTCTTCCAGTTCGAGCCGTCATAGACGAACATGGTGGCTTCAGTCGCAACCACGCTTGAGTTCAGACCAGTCGAGTCGAAGGTGACGGTGCTGCCGCTGGGCACAGACACGAAGACCGTATGTCCCGGTGGGAATGTGCCACTGGGGTTCAGGTTGATGGTCGTGCTCGGCGTCAACACGAAGACTTGGTCGCTGTCGAACGTGAACGTCAGGTTACCGCTTGGGCTGCTGACGTTGATGTTCGTCGGTCCAAGCAGGTGAGTGTGGCGGTTGCTGCTGTCCTTGCGAGTGTAATACAGCATTGACTCGTTGTCGCTGTTGAACGACTGCCAAATCACGCCCGTATCACCCAAGTCACCCGATTCACCTGTGTGGGCACCAGCAAGCCCTGTGTGGCTGTTGATACCCGTCGTGCTGCCGACGTTGCCTTTGGTCACAGGCGAGAAGAAGAGAGGCGTTGGGCGTAGGAACACACGCTTGTCGTTGAACTCTGAGAGGGCTTGGATGCCCGGACCAACGGTCGAGCCTCCTGAGTTGGTCGCTCGCACCGTCCCCAACACAAACGACTGTTGGTTCTGCGTTCCTTTGCCATCTGTCAGGTATGCGGCCGAAGTGCCCGTGACAGACGGGTATGCGCCCACAGCGCTTGTGATGATGTTGGATTGAGTGAACTTCACACCAGCAGCAGTCGCGATGATGATGAACAGACACTCCTGTCCACTGGTCAGGCTGGTGGTTGAGCCACCGCTTAGGTGGTCGCCCGTAGAGCCGAGCGTGATGGTGACATCAGAGCCTCCGCCGAAGTCATACAGGATGCCGTCAATGATGGCCTCAAAGGCCTTGACTGTCACCTTTGAAGCATTGGCACCTTGACTGATGGCTCCGGGCAAAGACGCAGGTGTGTTGCGGTTCGCACCAGTGTAGGCCGTGTCATATGGCGACAGAATACCGTTGCCATGCAGACCCTCGTAGATGTTCGTCAGCGAGGGCGAGATGATATGCTCACCGTCGGTAAGCCCCTCGTTACTGCCCTTTGTGTGTCCTGAGATTGGGTTTGCCATGTCACTTCACCTCGATGATGACTTGAATCCGCATTTCGTTGCCGGTCGTTTTGAAGATTGGAGCGATAGTGTGGCGAGCGATTGGGATGGGGTTGGTGCCGCGCAGTTGAACGAAGACTTCCTTCAGCGTGTCCGTGAATGACTCGGTCGCTGGTATGAAGCCTTCGACAAGAATAGTGCTGTCGCTGGTGATACGCACTGTGGGTGTGATGACGATGGCAGGTCGTCCCGCAGCCCCGTCCTGACTGGTTGACGGTGTGCCATCAAAGCCGATGACCATCTCATCAATGTTGGACTCAATGGTTTCAAGCAGCATGCGCTTCAGTCGGTCACTCACTGGCATCAGTTGTCACCTCTCAACACAATGGCTTGCGTCTTGCTACCACCAATGGTCTGCGACGACGTCGTGCCACCGATAATGCCGCGACCCATAGCGCGTCCCACAAGCATACCTGAATCGCCATGCCCCCTAAGCGTAACGATGGCGATAGAGCGAATTTCGACATCTCCGAACAGCGATAGCACATGTTCGCGCACCTGCTCCTGCGTCTCAGGCTCAAGGTCGACGTTCCCGATACCCTCACTGATGCCCTGCAGCACACCCTCGATACCGATGTCCACATTGAGGAAAACGAGGTCGGATTCGTTGGAACTCAGGCGGTGCCTTACCTCAGTCAACACACGCTTGACGTTCTCATATTCAATGACGCCACCGGGTCGCAAATCGAATGCGTCAGGATGACCTGCGCTGGTCTTCTTACCAGCGCTCAGGTTGTTGGCCTTGAGCACCGCACGCGCGACGCGGCGGGCACCTTCGTTGCTGCTGACCGTGAAGTCCTCGATGCGCTGCGGTTCTTCGATGATGTTGGCCCCACGACCACTCTCTCGCTCTGAGTCTCGCACTTCGGCAAAGGCTCTCTCGTTCACAGCCAAAGGAATACCGACAACCGCTACGGCAGTGACGCTTTCGTCGGTTGGGTCGGTGTTGGCTCCGCCCGAACGCAAACTGGCTTCAACAATGCGACCGGGTCCACCATAGGTGAACGGCGCATAGATGAGGTTGCCAAAGCGGTCGAACAAAGCAACGCGGTTATCGTGTCGACCGAGGAAGCGTAGCGCAGTGAGCAGGTTCACGGCTTTGAAATTCTTCGCAACGAAGGTCGTGCTGTGACGACGGCGAACATTCCCTGACTGAGCAGTGCGGGGACCGGTTAGGTTGACCGATGTGAGTGAGTCAATGTCCTGTCCCAATCGCATCGCCATGTCCGTAGTTCTTAAGCCAGCATCGCATGGGAAGGCGACGTGCCCGCTGTCGCTCTCAAAGCCAAGTTCGCTCAGTGTCATACCACGCTTGTTTCGCACCGACATGCGTAGACCGTTGGCACTGCTGAGAACAGAGCCGAGGCGTAGGCGTTGCGATGGCTTTTCACTGCTGTAGAGCATGGGTGCTGTGTCGTCATAGCGTGCAGCGGTTGTCGAGTGACCCGGCGCACCAGTATGCGTGAGCGTAATCTCGTCCTGCCCCTCTTCGATGGCGAAGGTGCGTTCTGTCGCAATGGGGTAGTTTGCAGCCTTACGCTGCCGCACCGTGACCTTGGTTTTGTCAACGCCTTGAGCAGTGAACTCACCGAGGTGTAGCGCGTTGTCGACAAACACCGGTTTGCGCACTTGCTTCATCACAGCGTCATAGTCGCTGGACCTGCGCTTGCTACCAAGGTAAGCCATCACTCCACCCCAAGCGGTGATGCGCTTTAGCAGTGCGCCTCTGTTATCTGCGGCTGTGGGTGCCTCATCGTGAAGGCAAGAGCCGCTGCACTCCTCAATGCTCGACTGTCAAGGCCAGTCTCAAGACCCCAAGCGTGGAGGTGACGAGCCAGCGATTCAGTGGCAATGTTTGCCCCGCCTCCTTTAGCGAAGGGGCATCCACCCAACCCACCGATACTGGCGTCAAACTCAGTGATACCGGCAAGAATGCCTGCACGCACAAGTGCAAGCGATTTGCCTTCGTCGCCACGATGATGTAGGTGTAAAGCAGCGTGCATACCGTAGTCTTGTGCTAAGCGCGACATTTCCCAAACGTCGTTGGCTGTGCCCACACCGACAGTGTCTGCAAACACAACCGTATCGCCGAACATCTTGGCGTCGTTGATGCAGCGGCGTAGTGTGCGAGCGTCAAACACGCCGCTGTCAGGACTGCCAAACGCCATGGACAGGTAGACACGCACCTTGTCCTTCGGAACGTCTCGCATAAACGTCCGATAGTTCAACACCAATTCGTCATACCTGCGACCCATGTTGTTGATGCAGAACGACTCACAAGGCGAAAGCACGATGTTGATGCGCTCAACACCCGCAGCAACGGCTCGCTCATAGCCTCGCTTATTGAGCACAAGGGCATCGCCCTTACCGCTGTAGACATCCTCTGCATCGGCCATCTGCGGCAGCACTTTGGGGTGGACAAAGGACACCTCTTCGACGTGCTGCAAACCTGCGTTATAGAGCGATGAAATGAGTTGACGTCGTTGTTGAACAGGCACGACATGTGGTAGTGACTGCAACCCATCACGAGGTCCGACTTCGTAAATGGTCACGCGCATGGTCACATGACATCAGGTGTAGATTTAACACCTACGAAGCGAGGGTTTGTTTCATACTCCATTCGAGGCATTGGTGGTTGGCTTATTCCGGGCAACAAACCCAAATCCAATGTTTCGTCCAGCGAGACGCCACCCTGCCGTAGCGCCTGCTCCCCCTGCTGTTGCCGGCTAAACCACCAGTCCATGTTGCTTCTCAAATCTTGCTCAGCCCGATTCCTACGCTCAATTGGATTTGTGGCCGCCCACACGGACGGCGATACGCCGATTGGTCGTTTTGGAATAAACAACTGCGTTTGCTTTGAGCCATCCCACTCGGGGTGTTCGCTGAAGGGTATGCGCTCTCTGTGCTCCACGGTGATGGGAAATCGGCTGCGCGTTGGGCCGCTCAAGTCGCCCCAGTTTTCAGGCGACGATGGGATGTTTCGTTCATAAAGCAAGGCGTCATACGGTCTTACATCTGAAGGGTCATATTCTCCTTCAGCATAGTGTTCAACATCTCCGCTGCGGTCGCGAATACTCGCTTGAACCGCTATGTCGCGGGGTAGCGTTCGTTGAAACTTGGTGTGAAACGGATGTGACATATCGTTGCGGTCATTTGAGCGAACATTGAGTCCGTGACGAACCAAACCTTCCATCAAATTGCGGTAGTGTCCTCTACGCTTGGGGCCAGTCGTTTGACCGCTAAAGCCCCGAACCGCTTCTCTTTGCCCTTCTCCCGGTTGGTGATACCCACCATCATCAATGACAGACAGCGGTTTTCCTTCATTGTCCACCAGTCTGAACGACCTAATGTATTGGTCAGGATTCCAAGCATCCCTCACACCTCTATGGTCACGGGCGTGGAGTGTTTTCGGGGTTCTGCGCTCCACAATGGCGACAGGTCTGCGCGAGTCTTTCGCTCGTTGAGCGGTGGGCACCTTCGTAGTGTCTCTACCGTGACCGTAGACTGACATGTCTTGTGCGATTTGCCTCTCGTGCGCGCCTAACGATTCCGCCCTCTGCCTGTCAGGAGAACGGTTGGCAAACCACCATGCGTTTGGGTATTCCCCACTCGCAAACTTTCGCGTGTTCATGGCTTTGTCGGTCGGGACAATTCCGAACAAATCATTCAACGTCAATTGTTGGTCTGAGCGATATTGTTGCCCCGGCTTCATCGCATACTCGATGACCCTTTGCATCCACTGTTGATATTCGTCATTGGTCATGGGCGGCTCGTTTGAATCGCGGCCAAAATCCGAAACGCTCATGCCGCATCACCACTGTGGTCTGATGCACCGTAGTCCACATCCCCTTTATGCCCCTTGCTGTGCAACGACTGACTGAACCGAGGCTTGACTGAGAAGTCCTTCTTGGAAAGGCTGCGACGAGGTGCATCGCTACGGAAGTGCTGTAGCGTGTTCTCGCTGACAACGAGTCGTGTAACCACGCTCTTGAGCGAGTCGCTGTCGAAACCAGCGACAGCAGTGCCGGGTAGTTTCGGACCCTTGGAGACAGGCACCGTATCGCTACTGCTCTCCATCAAGTAGACTGGGTGATACGGGGCGTTGCCGTCAGGCATGGTCGTGCGCACGTAGTTCGTTGACGTCGCGTCCGTCGCCTCATACGTGAACAGACCATATTTTCCACCCGCAGTCGCGCCGTAAGCCGTGCCGCCGTCTTGAGGTGTCGAGCCAGCGACGTTGCGCTCACTGCGGAAGACAGCAACGTGTTGGTTGTCAAGCAGTCGAACTGGGCGCAGCATGAACGTGACCTTGGTGGTCGTCAGGTTGTGCGGAGCAGACGTCGCAGTTGTGGTTTGGAACGGGTTGCTGGTGTTACCGGAGCCTGAGCGCCCCCATCCTGTGTCATCGAACGGCGCAGCGAAAGAGCGCGACTCAAGGACATAGGTGCCGCCACTTGGTTTGATGTTGCTCGTGTGCGTAAATCGCATAACGCCACCATGCGGTTGACCAGCGAAGGACAGAGTCGTTAGGTCATAGTCGCCAAGCGTCCGTGAGCCAGTCTGCATACCGCCTTCAAGCACAATTCGCTGCCCTACACCGAGGTCAGTGTGCAGGCTGTGGGCTTCGCTGTTGATGGCGACCATGTCCGTCGAAACACCGTTGAACAGCGATTCAGTCGTCTCACCGTCAATACCGATGCGAGGGGATGAGCGCGACACCGCATCCTTGTGGACACTGGTGCCAGTGACGCTTTCGACTCGGTCGCTGACGACGGCATCGGGCTTCAGCAAACCATCCTCGTCAACACCAAGACGGCGGCTGATGCCGCGCTTGATTTCGTCAGGTTGCACCTCACTGTCAAGCGGACGGATGAGTCCTTGACCAAAGGCAGGCTCAGCGGTGTTGCCTGACAAGACAACACCTGACGCTTGATAGACGTCGCTAATTTCGACCAGCACATCTTCGTTGAACTGCGTCGGATAACGGACACCACGACCGCCACCCATGTCGCCCACGCGCAGTGCGTTGGTGGGAGCGAAGACGTCAACGAGCGTGGTGCCGCTACCGTTGTTTGTTTTGTTGACTCGACCGCCAAAGCGAGGCACGACGGCGGTAGGACTGCTCAGCACGTCACCGCTGCTGTCAGCAACACCCTTGAGGTTGACAATCGGTTTGCCGTTGTTATAGAGCCGAGCGTAGGGCGTGCGGCCGTTGGTGCGGTCATACTCATACGCATCACCCGCGTCCCATGCTGGGCGAATACCAAAGCCTCGCACCGGGGCACGTCGAATGTCTTCACCACGCGTGTTGCCCCACCAGTCAACGAGGTAATACCCGACAGCAGCATCAATCGTGGAGATGCCCAAACCGGCACTGTCACCCCACCAATCGCGCGGAGCGCCGCTACCGTTGCGAATGGTGCGCACAGGGCAACCAAATGAGCGAGTCATGCGGCGACCGTCGCTGTAGCGAACCTGCCATTCAGCCTTGTCAGGACCGAGCATGGCGCTGAAGTTGGTCTGACGTTCCATGATACCAGCGTATGTCGGATTCAGCGTTTGGTTGCTGTTGCTTCCGCCCTTTGCTGTCAACGTCTGATTCTCATATGCAACCAATGGCCCGGTGCCGTTACCCACAGCATAATTGGCGTTGGCTGGTGAACCACTGAACAGGCTTTCCTCGCGATGTGCGCGCATACCGTAGAAGCCCCACTGCGGACGATTCCACGGTTGACGTAGACCGAAGCGATAGCCGAACGGATAGGTGCGAGACGCAACCAACGAGCCGTCGCTCAAACCACTGGACACAGCGTATGAGCCATCGTCGTCGTCATCGACCCAGTGCTTACCGCCACCGGATGAATATTGGCGAGGCACATGCCACCCGGCAGCCCAAGCCGCATAGCCGTCGAGTCGGCTGACCAGCGGCCCACCTCGACTACCGCACGGCCAGTAATGAGTCAGCATCGTTGAAGTGCCACCCTGAGCCTGATACCCGGTCATGGCGTGAATGTTGGCCGCCGTGTCAACCGAACCATCTGCACCGACGTAGACGGTCGTTGAAGCAGCGGGGGTGTAGAGGATGTCACCGGTCAACGTGACGTCGGTGGTTGAAACAGATGCAACCGTTCCAATGACTCGCCCATCGGTGAACAGCACCTTACCGACCAAACCGTCGCCTGAAACGTCTGCACCAAACACCAGTGTAGAGGGTGAACCGCTGACCGAACTGAAGGTGCCTGACAAGTGCTGCGCGGGTTTGGGCGTCTTGAAGTCAAGATGGAACGGGCCATGGCTTGCCGCGTAGTTCACCGCGTGGTAATGGACCGTCTCGAAGTGCTCGGGCATGCCGTTATACGCTGCTTTGTTGATAGCGCGGTCTGTTGTTGTGCCGCCCCATGTCCTCGCCCTGTCGGAATAGAACGTGTGAGGACGACCGAGGTTGTGGTGCCACATGCACAAGAACGCATCAGCCGAATAGAGGCTGTTCGTGTCGCGTGAACCCGACAGCATCTGTGGCATGATGCGGGTCAACACGCTGCTCTTGGAATGAGTGAACAGCGTTTCAGTCATACGTTCACTGTAGGGTCGCGTTAGTCGCAAAACCGTTCCGTTACCGGGTGAACTTGCACTGGTGACGAAGCGGTCAGGTTGGTTCATCGTTGCAGCGTTGTGAGTCGTGCCACTGCGTTGAGTGTAGGTGATGAACTTGTCATTTCCACTTGCGTCAACGTAGTGCAGACGCTCCCCATAGGCTGGTTTGTTCGGGAAGAACGACGCATCGTCAACCTCGATGTAACCTGAGCCGCTACCGGTAACGGTGCACTTAGGACTGAGTGAGACGTTGGCCATCACGTCAGAATAGATGTCGGGACTGATGGAGGGGTAGCCAGCCAGCGTCAGTTGTGCCGCGACTGCACCCGATGACGCTCGACAGAACTGGTAGAAGTTGTCAATGCGATACAGCGCCAAATGCCTGAAACCGGTAGATGAAGAGTCGTCGGGTGCTACTTTGTGAAAAATACTCCACCATGGGATGTTCAACGTGTGTCCGGGTGTGCTGTCCTCAAACATACCCGGATGATACGGTTGAGTCCGACGTGTAAATGTCGGTGACTCGCTACCCTGCACACCCAGTGGGTTATAGAGCAGCATCGGTGGGATGTTTGTGAAGTGACTGCCGTGGTCGGGGTCGTGGTCGAGAATGACCTCATTCACGAAGATTTCACAACCTCTCACGTCAGCCAACGTCGCCTCGGCAAGAATGAGCGTTGCTCCACCAATGGGCGACCCACCCCGCTCACTGTCATACTTGATACCGACCACAAGGTGAATTTGCTGGGCTGTGAGCGCACGCTTGCTACCGTTTGGCAAGGCGGTAGTCGTGCTATTGTTGTGATGGAAACCAGCAATCTGTGTCTCGTGTAGATTGGGTTGAATGACAATCTGGTAGGCACCAACCTCAGCGGGGTCAGGGAAGTGACCGTCTTGCGTGTAGTTTCCACCAGCCTCCAACACAATCGAGTGACCTCCTAACTTGTTCATGTCCCCTGCCGTGCCCTTTGAGGCAAGAACACCGTAGCCGTCGAAGCGCACCTTCGTCTCAAACATCAAAGTGAAGGCACCACCGTGAATATCGCTGGGTCCGCTTGGTGTAGCGGTCAGGCTTCCAATGCGGATTTGCGGATTGAGAGGGTGGAGGTAGTCTGAGACGGTAGCATCGAAAGTAGAGTCGTCAAGGTCAGCATGCTCCAACAGACGAATGTAGTCAGGGTCGCGTAGCGTCGCACGACGTTCTGCTTCGTGACCCGAATAGAGGCCCTGATAAGCGGGATGCGCCCAGTGTCCGGGTAGCATTGGCATGGTGGCGTTGACGAAGTGGTGCCCCATACGTGGGTAGGGCATGGGGGTCATACGTGGCACGCTGTAGCGGGCATAGCCTGTCGTGTTAGCATCCCCGTTCAAGTAGTGCGTGTGCGCCATGTCGGGACTGTTACCGCTGACCTCCGCGTGGTCACGCAAACGTCGTGCTGCGAAGAAGCGAGTGCTACCAGCAGGCACGTAATAGGAAGGAGTGACGTTGATGGTGGACGAAGCAGGCGGGTTGTCGAGCAAGAACTGGTCAAGGTCAATATCACCAACTACTCCCGTAAATGTAGCCCCACTGATGCCTGTGTAGGAAACAACGACGCTGTCTGTTGCGGTGGCGAGACGCAGGAACCTACGTTGCTTACCTGACCCTTCGTCCATGACTTCCTTCGTGGCGAAGTCGGCGTCGAAGATTGCAGTTGTGATTGACGCAGATGCGGTCAAAACAGCAGTGCTGCTCGCATACGAAGACACCGTCAATGCTTGATTTTGCAGACCCCCGCTGTGCGTGTAGGTTGTTGGGTAACGGTCGGTGTGACTGTGCCCCATCTTGGTGACGTGGAAAAACAGAGTGCGGTCGTGCAGTTCATACGCACTGCTCAGAGGCTTGTCACCCGTCGCCGCGTCCCACTTGCTGCTGGTGCTGTCCAATCCTGTCTTGTCGATATGCTCCCAGCCTGCCTCGGACAGCACAGGTGCGTCGAAAGGCCCGGTCAGCCCATCAAACAGTTGACCGAGGTTTTGTGGATTGGTCATCATACCGCCATCACCCATGGTTTCAGTCTGATAGGCTTGCACACGGTCGAACCCACTGCGAACAAGGATGTTGCCGGGAATCGCGTTGGGGTCGGGTAGACGAATCGTCATGTTCGGCTCAAGCCCAGTGCCTGCAACAGACGGGGCAAGCCCGCTCGCGAGTCGTTCGCCGCTGGAGCGGAAGGCGCGAATGACAACACCCAGCGGTGAGCCACCGTTCAACGTATGCGATTGTCCCGTGTCATCGACAACGACCATGTCGTCAAACTGCATCTCTTCGTTGGGGATTTCCAACACATCGCGGAGTTCAACAGGTGGGTCAACAGCCAATTGAGGATGACCGAGTTCATGCGCTCGCATGATAGGCATCATCGCTGAGTTTGTCGTTTCAAACGAGAAACGCACGTTGCCAAGCAGTTTCTCACCAGTCGTGTAGGCGTTGCTACCTTCAACGCGGCTGACCCATGGCACAGCACCAAGCCCACGAGCGTTCATGGCAGGCAACGATAGGCTACCTCCGTCCATCCGTTTCCACACGATGTGTTCGATGCTGAAGTTCTTGGCCGGTGAACGCTTGAACATCTCATAACCGTTGACGTCACCCATCCAGTAGGAGTTCTTCTGCGTGTTACCGCCCCACAAGCCACCCATTGGGTTGTTGCTCCCTGCCTCATAGAAGTGGTCCATGATGTTGCGCTGCGCACCAGCGCTTGCGGAATAGAAAGAGCCGATGCTCTTGTCAATGTCGAGGAACAAGTCGCCAGTTGGTTTGCGACACGGCTCAGCATTTTCAAGTTCAGTGTCTGCTGAAACGGTCGTGTGCAAGAAGAACTCAGCGTTGAACGGTGAGGCTACCAAACCACTGGCTGCGGTAGGACTGCTCACCGTCGGCAGAGTCGTGTCGTCAACGATGAGAGCCTCAATGTTGGGACCTGCGTTCGCTGTTGCGATGAAGCGGTCCTGACCGTGAATCCGGTCGTCCCAAAGTGTTGTGCCGGCCAACGTAATGCTACTTGCGTCTTTGGACCGCAACCAGTCACCAACACACCTGATACCGTCACGGTCGCGCTTGGCGACCAAAGCCAGTTCTGATTCGTGAGCGACGACCAACATGGCTCGGGCATAGACACCCTGAGCATGCTGTAAGTCCTTGTGCACGTTTTCGTCAAACGTGGTGATGGGAGGGGTGTTGTTACTGCTGGCATCAACGAAACTCGCGCTGTAGGACTGGTCGCCATCATCGTCAGCGTCGTAGTTCGGGCCGTTGGGTGTGTCGTAGTCAGGGAAGTCGGCAGCGCCATTACTCCCGTCGTTGGGCAAGCCACTTTCGGGACTATTGGGCATAGGCGCGATGTGAGGCAAGTGACCAAGCACAGTCGCGCAACCCATGCTACCGCCGAATGGAGAGAAGCCGAGGGACGGGTGCCATGCACCAAGGCCGGCAGAATACGCGCCGGACACGGCCAGCGTGTTCAGGTAGGAATAGCGTTCACCGTGCCAACCCGGTAGTCCAACTGGCCGCGTCCTGTCGATGGCGTCGACCAAGCCGCTGAAGTGCACTTGCGAATAGCCCTCAAGCCGACCCGCGTTGTCCCATCGGTGCACACCTGCTTTGCTCCACACGTAGACCTTGGTTGCACTGCTTACATCGGGAACAACCTCATTGCCTGCAGCAACACCTGTGTCGAGGTAGTCCTTCCACGTCTTAAGCGACTCAAAGGCCTTTGAACCAGCGATGCGATTGCTACCGAGATAGAAGGTGACGTGGTATTGGCTCGAACTCGTGTCAAGTTTGACGATTCGACTGTGATAGGGTGCGAAAGCAGCAGAATCGTTGTTGCTGTCTACCCCGTTGTCAAAGTCGGCACTTGTTCGCAACCAACCGCTTTCAGGAACTTGCTCAGCCAAAATCTGACTGGAAAAGGCCAGCGTCATGAAGTTGTCCTTGATGGCGTTGGTCTTGACGTTCCCAGCCGTGTCGTTTGCACTGAGGAAATAGGCGACAACTCCCGTGACTTCGACCCAACCGTAGCGGTCTTGCCGGTTGCTGGTCCCCATGCTGGGTAGGAACGTCCCACCCATAGCCTTCAGTGCACCAGCACCGGGGAATGAGTTGATGGCAGAGCCGAGCAGGGCAGCCATTTCCTCCCCATTCTGACATTTCGTGGCGTCGACAGCGATGTATTCGAGTTCGACGTCGTCGCTCTCGATGGTGTCGCTGGCAAAAGATGCAGATGAGCCGTAGAGCACCCGGTTGGCCAACGGCGCTGCTACGCGGAATGCGCTTGGGTGTAGTTCATTACCAGCCACGCCGCTTTTTGCTACGCGGCTGTTGTCGTTGGGGTGTGGTGGATTGAACGTCAGTTGATTGTCCAACCACGAGCCACCGGGGTGATAACCGCCGTCCATGTGGAAACACCAATCAGAATTGCTGGCCATACCGAATCCCATAAACACAGCATGCCGAAGTGGATGAGCGGTTCTGTAGTCAGCGAGTGAGGTGCTGTTGAGCACGCCGTTTGACGTGAACATCTCACCATAGAAACGGCCTGACTCGGGACGTTGAAGCAACCGTGTGGCGTTTGATTTGCCCTGTGCAGGCTCCCAGTTCATCGCCTGCCGCCAATGTGTTCGGTAGCGGTTGACTTGCGTAGAGTGAAGTTCAGGAAGGAAGCCGACGGTTGAATTGGTGATGTGGTTGTGGAGGAACTGCTTGCCGCTGGTATGCGTTGGCACCTTCGACCATGTGTTACCGACAGTCAAAGCACGACCGGGATGTGGTTCGCTGCTGTTGTCGGGGGTAGCGGTTTGAGCCGTGAATGGGAAGGCTTGACCGGGGCCGAAAATCAGGTAAGTGGTTTTGCTATCTGTGGTCCCACTGTGGTCGCTGTATCGAGCAGTGGGGTGTGCGAAACGCAACACCAATGGGATTGGCACTTGGACCTTAACACCGCTCGAATACGGGGCAGGGTAGTCGCTGTGATGCCCCTGCGTGCCGCGTTTCAGGTCAGGCGTTAGCATGTTTTCAGAGTTGAAGAACGGCGGATTGATGTTGCCGCGATGTTGGTTCAAAAGCGGGGTGCCGGGGAAAAACGCCATCATAGCGTTGCAGTCGAGCATTGAGTAGGACGAGAGGAACTCGTTGGCGTGCTGCACACCAGCGACACCAGTTGGTCCAGCCGCGTATGGATGAGTGAAGAACTCGCTGTAGTCGTTCTTGGTGCCGTCGTTGATGTCGAGTGTGACGCCACTGAAACCACCGCCGAAGAACAGTGGCACTGAGTGGTCGATGCTGTCGCGCCCACCACGGAAGAAGAGCATGGGACGAGAGAACACGCTACCCAAGACGCGGCTCCCAGCAGTGCGGAATGCCCGCGCAGTGTCGCCAAAGCGCTGCGCTACAGCGTTGCTGGCAGGGTCACTTGTAGGGAAAGTCGAGGTCTTCGTGCCAGTCACCAGTGAGAGATGCGTCTTGCTGTTGGCACCGTTTTGACTTGTCACCAAGACGTCACCATTCTGCACATGCAGGTTGCTCACACTACCAAAAGATGCAATCTTGGTCTTGCTGCTGATGCTTGTGCCTTCTTCACCGGCAGGTTGAGCAAAGTGCCACACCTGATTCGTGGTCAGTTGAATTGGGTCGCTGGTCACTTCGGCAGCCAACAGAAGGACCGATGGGTTGTCGACGCGCGGTAGAACATGGTCCCCCGCGTTTGCAGTGAAAGTGTAGCCGATAAGTCGACGGTGCCATTCGTCAGGGTCTACCGGGTTGTTGCGAGAGTCAACGAGAACTGGTGAGGCTGTGTTGCTGTTGCTACCCTTGCTCTTGGTGAAGACTTGCAGAACGGTGAATGGCAAATACCCACACTCTGCCCTCAAACCGTTGTCAATGCTGGCGTCAGTCGCAGCGCGTGAAGTGCTGGGGAGGCTAATGCCACCATTGTCAACTTCGATTTCCTCAATGTCGCCAAACTCAACGTGAGCAGACTGAATAGCAAAGTCTCGATGCAGGGACGCTGAGAAGAAGTCCGAAAGGGGTCGGATGCCGCCACCAGCGGCGTTGAACGCACGAATGCGAATAGCGTCCTCCGCCACACCCCACTCACCAAATGTCCGCCCATCTGAAGCGAACATGTCGCGGCAGTCAAAGGGCACGCCCTCCTCAACGTTAGGGTCTGCGAGGTTGATGGCTGCGGCTGTGATGGCAGCAAGCAGTTCGTCGGTCACAAGCGTCGTCCAATTGACCGTCGAAGAGATGAGTGCGCGAATGTTGATGCTCCCAGTTCCGAACACTGACGAAGAGTTTGCTGAAACTGAGCCGCCTGAGTGCGTGTGACTCGGTGTAAATGTCGAGCCTTGGATGCCGTGGAAGACGTGTGTGCCGCTGCTCCCCTCTCGTGTGCGGTGAGTGTAGGAAAAAACGTGGCCTTGGCTACCGGTCATGCTGCTATCCACAAACGGGTCAGAGAGTTGGAGCAAACCTTGGCTTAGCGGGAAGCCCATGTAGCCGAGGACGTCGAAATGAGGGCACGCGTTATACGGAGCCTGTAGCGTGACAGTGATTTTGTTGCTTGATGAATCGTAGGCTGCGTTGCAGTCATACGCGGCGCTTGGCGAAGGCACGGGGTTCCAACGGTTTCCTCTCCACGGCATGAGCGACGTATTGGTGCCTGCTGCGCCAAAACGGCCCGTAGCATCACCAACACCGTGCATGTGCTTGCCGATGGTGAAGCCGCCTTGTCCAACGTCTCGGTCGTCAATGAAGACCGCAATTTCATCATCAATCGTTGACGGCAATTGTGTTTCGTCTAAAGCGAATGACTCTCCCATGCTGCGGTAGATGAAGCGAATACCGTGTCCGACACCACGGTGGTCAATGAAGCGGAAACCATAGAGCGGTGCATTACCGATGGCTTCTTCGCGCACATCAGCAGAGGGCACATAACTGGAATAGGTCGTTGGCGCAGCCGCTCCACTACTGGTGTCTTTGGTTGGACCATAGCGCGCAGCGATTCGCACATCGCCTTTGCGACCAAAACCCCACTTACCGACGTCGGGAGCAAAGCCCGGAACACCAGAGGCAGTAAGTCCACCAAAATTGACGCGAGCGACAGCGCTGGTTCCCGTGCGCAGACCTGTGACGTAGGACGTGTTGAAGCCCTCGACCTCCAGTGATTCTGTGTTCACTGTGTTATGCGCCTGTCCTGAGCCAGTGGCCATAGAGACGGCGCGCATAACTGGGTCAGAGGTTTCATCACCACGGGGTGCAAAATCGCTGCTTGCTTTGAACTCAACACCGCTGTCGTCAGGAACAACGTAGCCTTGCAGGGTGGTGACTGGTGCAAACGGACGGCCGTGCTTGTTGAGCGGCATCGGCGCGGGGTGCATGTTCTCTCCACTGAGTTCATCGGGTTGGCACCAGAACGTGCGATAGCGTCCACCGTGACCAATCAGGAACTTCGGCGTGTAGCGCGATTGACCTTTGCTGTTGTCGAGCCATAGACAGAAGTTTCGCCCAGTCGCACCGGGCACTGTGCTGTGAACAACGATGCTGAAGCCTTCGTTGCCGTTGGTGTCTTGCACGATACGTCCGACGTGAGCGCGCACATAGCCCATGTGTGTGCCCTTGTCATGCGACTCGAACGCCTTGTCTTCGTCCCACCATACCGCAGGGTCATGGGTCGAACCAGTCGCTGCGAAATCGGCGTTGATGTGCGAGGACGCTGGGTCACGTATGCCATCAGCAGCGCGAGCGCCAACGCGAGTCAAATCGAGTGATTCTGATTCACCGGGGTATTGCTCGGATGGACGGCGTGCATGTGTGCGACCTTGCTTTGCACCAGCCTGATTGATGAGACGCACTACCTCGTTCGCAGCCGCGAGGATGCTTGTCCCACCAATACGCGCACCGACTTCACCAAGGTCGATGGTCAAACGTCGCGTAAAGTCCATGTCAGTCCACTGCTTCAGATGCTGCAAGCGAGCCTCGTCATGTGTGGTGAGGCTGAGTGCCTCTGAGCGAATGCCCTTGAGAGCAAGGAATGCAGGCACGACTCGCGTGCCATCGGGTGTATCGAACAAAGTGGATGGGTCACGGAAAGATGCACCTGTGACGCTCTCTCGATGCTCACGTAGTTTGAGCAGGAAACTACCCGTGTCGCTGAATGACGTGCGCGTGTAGGTGTGCATCTTGTCAGCCCAATACGGAATAGCAGAGCCATCTGTGGTGCGTGGGAGAATGCTGTCACCAAGCGAGCGGTTGCCGAATGGGCCTGCCTTGTGGTAGCCAGTGTGCACAAAGTGTCCATGCGCCTTGCCAAACTGAGCGATACGCGTCACGTTGGTCAGTTGCTTGACGATGTTTGTCAGCGCAGCCCCACTTGCGATAGGGTTGAGCAGCGATGTCGCGACGTGATTCGCGATGTCGTGGGCATAGGCGCTCTCCATGAAGCGAGAACGAATTGTTGAGCGTGCGTATTTGTTCTGCGAAAGGAAGCCAGCGGCAACGTCAATTTGCGTTAGGAAGGCGTGTTGACTGGCTCCGTTAAAGCCAATCGAATACGGCACGAGGTCAATCTCCGTGCTGGCGTCAACGATGTTGCTGGCTGCGAACTCGCGCTGCCAGCCAATCTCTGCCGCTTTCGCGCTCGTTTGCACCTGCATGTGCAGGTCTTGGAAGGCGACGAACTCTCGGTCGTGTGCGACGTCGTAGAGCAACACCCGAGCGTGTTCTTCGTTGGCGAGGTATGGGTCGACAAACGCGACCTTGGGCGCGAGGTTGGTCGACAAACCGAGATTGGTGTAGTTGAGTTCAATCGTCTTGTTGACGTGCTGCGCATAATTCTGCGCTGTCTCAAGGCAAGAGTCACCAATCAAGAAGTTCTCAAGCGGGATGCTTGTGCGTGCGCTGGTCGTCAAAGAGCCGTCGCCGTCGTTGAAACCGGTCCACACCAAGGCTTCGTTGAAGACACCACGGCTTTTGGCGAACATACCCTCTACCGCATGCGGGTTGTTATACGTCATGTTCGCCCACACGGTGTCCCCATGGCGCAGACCACCCTGCGCATATGGAGACAGCCACTGACGGTTGAGCACAGCCTCATCGTCATTCTTCATCACGTCGTGACATCCGACTCTGAGGTGGATGGTGAGGCTTCCACCTGCAATCTCGCTGTTGATGTTGGATTGCGTGGCTGACGTCATGCTGCCGTCGAGCGTGATGGTGAGAGGCAGAGAGGATGAAGCCGAATAGTCAGCAATCGCCGTCACTCGACCAAGGTAGCGCACTACGGTCACAGCGCTACCGGTGTTGGTTTCAGCGTAGAGGTAGTCGTTGACTTTCACTGTCAGCCCCAAGGTGTTGGACTGTAGGAACAGCGAACTGGTGTTGGTCACAGTCATGCTGCTCGTCGATGCGACGTTTGCGACTGTCCATGATTTCCGAACACCTGTGCCACCCGGTCGGAATGAGTCGCTGATGTTGAGTGTGGTTTCTAAGGCAACATCAAGTGGGTTCACGCTGAAGCCAATGTCGAACGAGCGCTTGGTGAGCGTGGCCTTTTCACCCGCGATGAAGTCGGCTGATGTTACGAGTAGGTAGTTTGGTGTCGTCGCAGCCAATGCCGTGAAAACAGGCTGCACAACGATTGACGTGCCGAGATTTTCAGGCGTCATGTCGGATGACCGCAATCCTACGTTCGCCGCACTGCCCCAATAGATGAAGCGACGAATGCTACCGTCGGGCGACGGCACCGTTAGTTCGTAGTGGTAGTCGCCAGTCGTGAATGTGATGAGATTGTTCGTGTCGGTAGGCACGGGCACCTTGGGGAACTTTGCGAAATCCTCTTCGGAGAACGTCAGCAGAACGAGGCCACCGAAATTTGCCGTTGTGCCCAGCGGCGTGACCGACAGCACAGTCCCACTGGCGCGTTTAGCCACCGTTCGGCTCGCGTGTGGGTTTGACTTTGGACCGGCCTTGAACTCAACAGCGCTGACGTATTGGCGTAGCCCGTAATCGACATTGCCACCTTGTGTCTTGACGCTTGCAGAGTCGTGGTAATATTCGCTGCGCCGCTCCATGGCTGAGGACGAGGTGAGGATGTCGCTCTCCATTGGCACGAGTGCTTCAGACTCATAACCGCCCGCCGTCATCAGCGAGTGCCCTACCTCGTAGTCGCGCAGGAAGTTCTCAGACGTAGACCAGTCTTCGTCCTCAAATCGGAGATAACCGTCTGTAGCCGGGTCGTTGTCATAGATAAGCCACTCACCGTTGCTGAGGAAGGCACGGCGGTAGCGCACGACATTGGTGACGTAAGAGAACGCACCTGCCGACGTGACGGCTGCGGGGAAGATTTCCGGCTTGTCGACGCGTAGTCGGTATTTACCGCTGACAATCTCCGCTTTGTGGATGATAGTCGCACCACGCACTTGCTCCGAGTTCTCGGCAGCATAGGCGTAGGCACCACGGGCGGAGCGGTCACTCGGCGCCTTCTCAGGAAAGCGGCGACCGACTGGTGACGGATTCCACGTGTGCGCCGTCATGGTCGGGTCGACGTGGAGTTTCAACGAGTTATCGGGACCGGGTAGAACGCCCTCGCTCACGTTCTCAAAGAACTGCGCGTTGAACAGCGGAATCTCCACCAACGCACGGGTGCTGGCAAACTGCGTGCCCAACTGATAATCGTGCGTGACGTTATCCATGGACTGGAACATGCGGTCGTTGACCGTCGTGCCATCGTCTGCGGCGTTTTCAGCAAAGAAGTGCCCGTCGCCAAGGATGACCTCGCCCAGTGGGTAGACATCGCTGCTTGTGCCCGACAGAGAAGATGCTTGAGGGATGAGGCCCGAGCCAACGACCCACTCGTGGAACGATGCCACCTCACGCCCATCGGACAAGACGTAGGTGCCACTGCCGATTGAAGCATTGGCGAAGTGGAACGAGACACCCGTTTTGTTGCCGTATTCTGCACTGGCGCCCGTCTTCAGATAGATGCGTCCCTTCTTCGGGAAGGGGTATGTCGCCCAAGTTTTGAGGTCGTCTGTGTCGTTGTTGAGCGCCACGACGTTCAGGAAGTTCTGTGGCGAAGCGCTCAAGTCAACGCGAGCCGAAGTCGCATACACCGAATAACCGCGCCTTGTGCTGTAGGGTAGACGAGCCATTGGGCTTGGGTCGAACGTAGGTTTGGTATCATAGGCCCCTTGGCCAACTCCACCGAGCGTCACAGTGACGACGGGTGCGTTTGGCTCAATTTCCTTGACGACATGCGAGTTGGGGCTACCTGAGCCAATCTCACTGACATTACGGGTCATCGCGTCAGCATTCATACCCACGCAGCGAACAATGGTGGCGCGGCTACCCTCATCGCTCTCATCTTCAGCGACAGAGCGGAGTCGCATGGGGGACATGAGCAACATGACCTTAGCCACGTTGAAGTCGTTAGGACGAGTGAAAGCGCCACGGGCATACGTCAGTTGTCGCGTGCGCGTGCGGTTCGAGGGCTGAACGAAATACCGCGCTCTGATATTTGGAGAAAGGACAGCGTGATTGTCAATGATGTCGAACATCTCGTGCACGTTGCTCGCGCTTGCTGTGCGCCCAACATCGAACTGACCGTTGCTTGGAGAGGTGTGGTCAGTGTGGACAGCACGACGATTGGTGAACGTCTCGGTTGGGGCGTCGATTTGCTGTATCACAAGCCTGTTGAACTGCGACTCATGGGTTGCTGTGGTGTGCGATGCAGCGATGTTTTGAGGTGGCTTACGCGGTTGATTGGCAACGATGGTCGAGTAATTTTGAGGCGTGAACCGCTCATCCAATTCATCGTCACTCTCGAAACCTTCGCTGTTGTCACCCATCAGAGTATTTGAAGCAAAGAACTGGGACATCGCGCTGTCACTTGGTGCGCCAAAGGAAATGACGCCACCGGGAGCGTGCAACGTAGCGCCTGATGACAACGCAGTTTCGATGACGTCAAGCACATACGTCGAACCTGAGAGCAACGTGTTGGCCGCTGGTATAGTCTTCTCCACCATCAGCATAGGCGCTGTCTTGCCCATGCTCGCGCCAGTGAGGTCAATGGCGTTATAGTGAATCTCAACGTATGGGGACATGCCGTAACTCGACAGACCGCTGACCTCCAACACCGCAATACGCGAAGTCGCTGATGGCCTCAAGTGATGCTTGCGCAGTTCGGCATCGGCGTTCGCGTAATCTTCGGGCACAGGGCCTTTGAGGAAGAACGGCGAAGGGTCAAACCTCAACCCTCCGCTTAGCCCACCGATGGCGATAAGGTCGCGAGATGCGCCCGTCAAACCGTTATCCACCTCCTCATAGGCGGTGGAAGAAGAAACGACGGTGAGAAGTGGTAGAGTGCCCAGTTCGCGGTAATAGTCGACGCGTGAGTTCATCGGGAACTGCTTGTCAATGCCCTTCGATGCTGCGTCATAAATCAACGTCAGCACATCGGCGGCGTCAATACGCTGGTCGAGAATCTCCTCTTGCGGGTCGGCCATCTGACGTAGGTAGTGGTGCCCTTGGACGTGGTTTAGCGTGTGGCGTCCGCTGTGCCCGACTTGAAACGACGCGTCAAGCGTGCTCGGCCACGTCACAGCGAACGGGTTGTCGCTGTCACTTGCTGTCGTGGCCATGCGGTCGGAATACACAATACCGTGTTGCTCGAAATGCCCCTCATCGAGCACCATCTGACCTGTGCGGTCGACAATCTGAGTGGAAAAATGAGGCGGCTGATAGGGGCGCCCTGAGCCGTTTTCAATGAGGCTGTCACCAGTGATGACGACGAAGTAATCATCGCCCGTCGCAGAACTACGGCTGTGAAGCACTGGTCGCAATCCGTCATGCAGCGACGGGACATCGCGACTGTCGTGCGTGCTGTTGACGAAATCGAGGTGGACGCTACTGACCAGTGCTGTGCCAGCACCGAGGTCGATTGAGAGCAGCCGGACGCGCTCAGGCGGAGATTGGTTCGGCTTCATGGTGCTGCGCTTGACAGCACCGGGATTGATGAGGAGGTTAAACGGCACATGGGGAACGAGGTGCGTGCGCTTTGTGCCCGGTGAAGTCGCGAAATCAACGACGCTGTAGTCACCTGTCGAATAGGGGGTCTTGGTGAAATCAACCGTGCCTGATGTCTGTGTCTTTCCTGTCAGAGCACTGGCCAACGAGGCAGCCGTTGTGGTGCCGATGTTGAGCGTTGAAAGACCGCTGGAACTACCGATGCTGCTGAACGTATAGGTGCCGCTGATAGGCGAAATCGGCTCTTCAAAGCGCATCAAACAGGCCGTTCTACTACTGACCAATGGTGCACTGCGGGTCGTCATCTCATCAGAAAACGCTGATGAGATGTGCAGCGATTCGATAATGCCGCGAAACTGCCCGCCGTGTCCGCCGATGAAGACTGGCTCGTTGCTGCTGTTGAGCACAAACTCCTGTGACAATTCCTGCGAGGCCATCAACACACCGTTGACGAAAAGCACAACCTTGCCCTCACGAACACCAGCGACGAGATGCAAAAGCGGACG
>Ga0098038_1000048_pt1 | contig 48818 bp, 66 predicted proteins | sample 5B_taG_FD_75051 | JGI IMG/M metagenome (GOLD analysis project Ga0098038, IMG submission 75051) | Marine viral communities from the Subarctic Pacific Ocean - 5B_ETSP_OMZ_AT15132_CsCl metaG | ecosystem: Environmental > Aquatic > Marine > Oceanic | place: Pacific Ocean | collected 2015-01-08 | reverse complement strand
TCATCCAGAATTCAATTGTATTTCCAAAAGAAAAGTCAAACTCAAGATTAGATTCTCTACGCAAAGCAACGTCATATTTATTTGAATCATCAAAAGTCTCATGTAATGGCTTACCTATCATGCCTGCAGATGCGGTATTCGGACCACCAAAAGTGGTTATGTACTCAGGGGTAGAGTCAAGATAATATTTAACACCACCGGCGGTACTCTGGACTGCAGAATAAGAAAATGCACCGGGCATAAACACAGCATACCCTGTTGACTTTGGATAAAGACTATCAAAAATATAATTGTCAATTTGAGACGAATTGTTTCTGTATAGATTCTTCTCGTATGCTGAACCATCATAAGGATATGTGTTGTATACTTTTTTGAAGCCATACTCATAGTATAACTCCAGAGATCCATATCTACACCAGTTCGACGCAGTAGTGAAATCAATCGGTGGTTCAAATTGTTGAATGTTTTTGAATTTTTCCGATATATTTTTTTCCGACTCTGAGTAATATGACGCAGATTGAGCGTTCAGAGCGGTTATTGGGTTATTTGCGTTGAATAGTGTTATAATACTCATTCTGATGTCCTAAACTTGAATATATAAGGGTGCGTGATATAATCACTAGCGTAATCTTCATAATAGGCAAATTCAAACTTGTATTCAAAATCTGCTTGTAGATTGCTAAAGTCGAAGTCGAAGTAACTACCAGATGCGTCATACGACATCTTGGTGTGGTTGGTCGACCCTGTTCCAAACGGTATGACCACTAGATCATCATATGTTCGAACGACCCTATAATAAAGTTCAGGTAAAATTGTAACGTCGGTCGTATTCTGAGAGACCGTGAAGATATTCGGTGTTATGTTTTTTGCTCTCGTGTATAACTGAATACGTTGAGAGTCACCTATGTTGTAGTGTAATTTTCCATTTGTTACCTTGAGGATATACTTGTTGTTAGCATAATAGTCGTCTCCAGAGAACGCTTTGGGGGTTATTTCGCCTCGGTGGAAGATAGTATATGGAGCACTCGATCCCGTGTACCAAACGTCATATATGGTACCATACGCTCCACTAGGAACGGCTACTGAGCAACTGTAGATACCTGTTTCAGTCTTTGTTGCATCAATTGACGTCACATTAGAACTACCAGTTCTTACTGTGAGATTTCCTGTGTCCGGAACTCCTGCTGATGAGGTGAAGAAAGCAACTTTCATCTTGTTCGCGGTAAGCCCGGGAACATCAGCGTATCTTCCTCTAATTTTATTATTAAGGTAAAGTGTGTTCATATTATCTGCGGCTGGTGCGAGAGAAGATGAGTAATAAAAGTTTGCTCGATCATCGCCCTTGGAATCATTCCATTGGGCCTCTATCACTGGGCGCTTGAGTTGAAGATTAGAAGTTCTAGCATAAAACTTTTTGGTCCCGAATGAACCTGAGACACCTACTGTGTTCTGAATCTCTACGGCTGAGGCGGTTAGATTGAGACCTTCATTAGAGTCAACGATTTTGACTAAAAAACCATAGTTTGTATATGTGCTCGCGAGCCAATCTTCTACAAAACTTGAAACATCAATCTCCAAGTCTTGACTTCCGGTCGATATTGTTTGACTTAGACCAGTCACTGCTGATCCGTTTTTGATTGCTATATCTCCACCACCGATGTTAGCCCAAGTTCCAGATCCTCCAGTAAAAGCAGCAGTAGAGCCCGATACGGACAGTCCGGTTACGCCGGATAAATCAATAGAAGTATTCCCTGCGAATCCTGTGGTCTTTTGTTTTACTAGTAGAGTATGTTCGGAAGTTGCATCACCGACTGGTGTTATTGTACTGGCTGTGATATCTAGAGCCGTAATAGAGTTGATCGCTGTCTTGATGGCCGTCATTGCGTTATCATTCTGGTCTTCATCACCTGCGCCCAAGCCAAAGCCTATTGTGCCTCCAGTGGTTGTAGAAGATCCATAATCTATTGTAAAAGTCTGTGATGTGCCGTCCGAGTCTACCAAAGCAAAAGTCTGGCCGTGTATTGATGCTAAATTAGTACCTCCAGCAAGAACCAAGGTGGCGGAGGCAGAAACTGATGTTCCATTTGCTCGCATCCAGTTTGCACCTTCATTGTCATTGGTTAGATCCTCGAAGTTACTATTATCAATTCCGAATCCCTCTTCCCAAGAGCCTGATAGTGGTAAAGCCTCAATCGCATATCCTGTTGCTTTAATACCAGCGGTGGGATTATCATACATTTTCAGTATAAAACTAACACTGCCTGATGCAGGGATTGTCCCAGCAGTTCTATCTGTTGATATGGATGATACTGGGAATTCAATCAAAACCCTTGATAATTCAACCGAAGGTGCAGTGAGCGACGCTTCTGCTCTTCCGTGATAGGAAAATATTTCTAAAGTGTCAGATTGGCCTGTATTAGATCCCGTAACCCTGTTTGCTTCGGTTTTATCACCGATAAATCGGTTGGTTATGGTTGTATCCTTGTTGGCGGTATATTTTTTGAAAGCCATTATGCAATACTCCCTACGATGTCTATTGTCGGAAATTTCAATTCCATGATAACATTCTTTGGAGTCTTGAGGAAAGTTCCATCTGGTGAGATGATGTCTTCAAGAAGAAGAAATGTTTCAGCATAATTAGTTCCTGTTGGAATACTTGGAGTCACACTAACGCAATCAGATACTCCGGGGACTTTATTTATCGTATTGTATATTTTAGAAAGATAAATAGGTTCTCCGATGTATAGTTTGTTTGCAAACAAAGCAGATAACTCTTGTTTACACTCGATCAATACTTGTTCTGGGTCATAGCCCGGGTTGGTAATGATCTTGAAGTCGAATGCAAAGTTGACTATTTTAGCGTCAAATATATCAATAATATCGTTTAGCATTTTATAGTTACTCAACCAAGTCTTGATATTATTTTTGATTGTTGTGTTTGAAGAAGTCAGGTATCCGTTCACGTCTTGCGACACAACATACATTGATAATCGACGGTTTGAAGATGATGGATCATTTATAACTGATATTCTCGAAACAGAGCCAAAATTAGCAGGCATCATATACACTAAAGATTCATAGTCCGTTTTTGTTACTGCACGGCCTTGGGAACTGTAGTTTGATAATGCTCTTATTTTTAAATCCTCAGATGACTCAATATCAAAAGTTGACCCAATAATTTGAGTTTCATTGGTGATCTCCAGTGAATTTTCAACTGTTGTCATTTTTGATGCATTGAGTAATGCTTGGTTTTCAAAGAAGAAATCAGTTGTTCCAACTCCTGTTAGTTGATTTGGGGCCAAGTTATTATTCTCTGATGTGTTTTCTATGTATGTGATAGTAAGTGTTGTGTTAGCCGGAGATATCCCAAGAGAATCATTATTGACTAACTTGAATGGATCAAAATTCTTATTGGTGTTAAAGTCAAAACCATGTCTCTGAACAAGAACACTCGTTGGGTCTAATATGTCCTCTGTTGTGTCCTCTGCATCTGATCCATGACCGAATTGCAACACAGTATCGGCTCCCACTTCGGCTACAGTAAATCTACGAGGAGCCACGACGGGCTTGAGAATAGAAGGTACGCCATCGTTTTTATAATTAGTGTTTGTTGTCTCTTGATATATTACACTCTGAGCCAGATTATCCACTTCATAATATCGATGACCTTCACTATCAATTACCGATATGATTTTAGTTACTTTCGTATCTGATACTGTTAGTTTTTTGTATCTCTCAAAATCACCTATAGCGAGATCTACGGTCTTGAAAGTACCAGACATCACTCTACCAAATGCTTTTATAGCATAGTCCGTTGGTAATCCAGTTGATGCGTCTCTTCTTGCTGCGACGGTTTCCGTATTGAACCCTGCAAAGTCTACATCATCAAGAAGAATAAAGCCGCCATTCGGGGCTGTAAAGGTTGCGTTCTTTTTGAGAATTGGTAAAAGAGTAGTGTCTGGGCCGAGACCTGCTGTATCAGCCGGCACGATAACATAAAGGGATGCTATACCGAAAGATGATGGAATACCTCTTCTTTTATATCCAACTGTTTCTGCTAGCCTCTTTACGTTACTGTAATCAGTTGCAGTAGTCAAAAACGATTCGTTTATCTGATAATCAAGATAGAATGATAGAACATCTCCAACATAGGCAACAGCATCAAAAACCATCGAGCCAAAGGATGCTTCAGAGAAATCCTTGTATCTATCTGGGTAATATCTTTGTGCATGGTTGACTAATGCAGATTTGATTGAATCAAAATCTCTATTCGTATATTTTATATTTTTCTTGTTCGGCATTTGGTGTTCCTCTTAAAACTAATTAGCCTATTAGTAAATTGCTGTGGAATTTGATATACTAAAAGATAATATGTCACTCTCATTTATGATTGGTATGTAGTAAGACAACTTTACTGACATATAATTATCCTCTGCAACTGGGTTTACCTTTATTGATAAAACTTGAACATGAGATGCATATCTTTTTATCTGTGATCTTATTCGAGACGATAAAGCCGCGATTGTTTGATCTGTTAGGTTTTCAAACAAATACTTTCTAGCACCAACGCCAAAACCCGGATCAGATATTTTCTCTCCCGGATTAGTAAGTACTATGTTCTTTACATGAAATTTTGTAATCTCTTTGATGTCCTCTGTTGTCTCATAAAGAGTTGTTTCATCGAAAGTTAGTGGGAATTTTGGTGTCTTAGGCATTATTTGTCTCCGAATATTTTACCAACGGGGCTTTCACATTCTCCCCCGTCTTTATTGAAAGGTCTACGTGCTTTTCTGTGTCCGCCGAGGAATCTAAAGGTGGGTAAAAACAAACTAAGGAAATCGGCAAGACCTTGTCTTTCTAAATCTCCATCAAACTGGAAAGTCTTCTTGTAATCATCAACTGTATAAATACTTGCGAATAACCTTCTTAGGTTGTCTTTGGTATCATCTAGATATGTTCTTATTTCATCGTCCGGTTGAGATGAACGTGGTATCTTTGGTAGACTTGCTCCACTAAGGCCGAGTGGATTATGTTCAATCCTTTCTCTATCTCCTTGACCTAAAGACATATAGAATGATTTATTTGTGTGTATGATATTGTGGCCAATATATATGTTGATCGGAAAACAGTATTCAAATAGCATTTTGTATTCATCGCTCTCAACCAATTTGGTCAATAGGCACTTATAATCGTTCCCGTTGAAATTCTGAAGGTTTTTTAGTTCTTGATCAAACTCCTCTATTTCAACAGAAGCCAACGGGATCGCTAAACTCAAAGAAGGGTCAGCGTCATCTCGAATTGGTGTAAAAGGGGCGGAGAAAAACGCGTTTTCTCTGAGGTATTCTTCAGAAGTCATTGTTCCATCTGCTATTGTTGTTTGTAACTCTGATAATGCTGGATTATCAAGCATCAATTGTTCATAATATTCCTCATTTGGGACATACATAAGTCTTATGCCTTTTTTGATACCAACTGATCCTTTGATTCCTAATTCGATCAGACTCTCTTCTGGTGTGTCCTCTGGTATCGGAGGGGCTGGTTCGCCAGTCGATGAGACTACGACAACACCGTCTATCAATTCTTGTCCTCTGAGGCCATATATGAACTCTAAATCACCAAACGCATCAGAGATCAACATATTATCGTCAATCACAACTTCAGCATCCTCTGGTAAAGGAGAATTTATATATTCCAAAAAGGATTCTGGGTTTACGACACCCTTTAGATCATCGCTTCTTTGGGGCAACGGCGTTCCATCCGTTTTATCCATAACTCTAAAGTATTTCTGAATCACAAAGCAGCCTTTTGCTTTTATTTCATCAGCCTGATCATTGGAGATTTCAATTTTATTAAAGAAGTTTTCACTTATATTATTGGTTACGCTTTCGATTTCACCGCTAACCTCCGACTGCAACACGCTACGGAATGTACCGAAGTCCGTGTTGTTACCATAGAAGACTCCGTCTCTAGTTGAGAAATGTTGAGAAACTCTGAACACGTCTGCTTTTTTATCAATCGCATTAGCCATTGAATTTACAATGTATCTAAATTCCTTCTTTAGCAACTCTTTGAATATCGATATGCACTCTTCCCTCATTGTCCGAACTACATACATCCTTGTATAGAATCGGAAATATTTGTTTGATTTCTTGACGAATGCCCCGAGGTTGCCCGGTGGCTTTTGGACCTTCATGGAGTATATAGCCCCTTCTGGTGTTGGGACCATTCTTCTGTCGCCCGGCTCCTGTAAATCTAGTGATGGTGGGACAAACATTTTTTCTCCCTCCGAAACATACATTAGCGAGTTCACATAAAAATCTCTGATTAGTAATTCCTGCACTGCTTCTTGTTTCTCTTCTAAAGGAGGATCATACCACGAGTCATCAATGAGCGGATAAATTCTTCCAACAACATCCGCTGGTATATCATAGGGTGTCTCATAGGGTAAGTCTTCTAAAGTCGGTTCCTTGTGAGGATATTGATGGAATATATCAATATCCACATCAAAAAAGTCTTTGAGCCACGTATCTGAGGGGTATTTATATCTCATTTGGCTCTCTTCTATCTTACTTAGAGCGTTCATAGCCTCCTCAGATGGTTCAGTCTCGCCAGAATAATACATTCTGGCATACATCTGTACACATTGCTCCAAGAAGGTGTTTACGTAATATTTGTTTGAAATCAAGCCTCGTAATGCGCCGCCTCTTGTCTCCATGTCTTCAATGATTTCTGTCGCTATCATATGGAACATCGCATCATCATAATTACCATCAAAACCCGAGAAGATAGAAGCAAAAACAGGGCTACTGAAAATATAAGACTCTGTAGAGAATACTCTCAATATTGTTTTGATGGCTCCTTCTATTTGTGCGCGAGATTGTTGATTTATAATCAGATCAAATGGAATTAGTTTTATACAATCGCTAGCATTGTTGAGTCTTGGGTCTCTTGCTATTTTGTTTTTTGTATCACTAACATATTGTTTGATTTCGTTTGTATTGATTATTACTTGCCTCGATGGTTCACAACCGTCAACTTCTGGTATGATTGCATCATATAAACTAAGCCAACCAAAAGTTCGAGGAGGAGCAACATATATCTTTGGCTTAACATAAGATCCACCGTGTTTTTCGGGGTCCAAAAAGAAAACTCGAGGATGATCCGTTTGGGATCTTCCTAATATTTTTGCGGATCGTGGTTTTGTGTATGAGGTTGATCCGGGTTCTGGATCTACGTATTTATAATCATCTTCTGTTAGTTCATCCTCTGGGTCGTACCCAAAGGAAAATCCCGAATTTATCTGTCCGTCGAGATCATTGTAACACATATTTTTTGTTTCATTATATAACAGCTGACTCATTTTTCCATATGGAGAAGAATAAAAGAACTGATTGTCTTTAGACTTCACATCCAGCCCTGCGGAACTGAATGAATCAACTATATATTTGTTGAATACCAAGGCTCTAATTGGCTGAGAACGAGCGGCTGCATTTGGTGAACCAACAACAGTGGCCAACTCATCGGTCACTGGTGTAGCAGAAAATCCGAAATGTCTGTTTATATAATTCCTTAATGATGGGTCTAGTTCCTGCTGCAGTGTCATCTCTAATTCGGGATCTGTCTCACCTGATTTGATTTCCTTATTGTTCTTGTTTTTCACTGATGTTTTTGTATTTGTTATTCTGTAAGTGAAGGGAGAATAGTTACCAGCCTCATCTCTGGGCTCTAGATAGAGTCTTGTTGTGCTTGTTCTTTTCTCTAAAGCAGAAGTGGATTCAAAGTTAGTATCCCATTGTTGTTCAAATTCTAGAGAGAAGGATGGAGGATGAACTGCTCTAGTCTCTCCTTCGGGCATATTTAGGTCTAAAAGTTGTGCAACCGGTAAATCACTTAGGCTTGGATCAACTTGCTCAAGCGCCTCTGCTTGGGCCCTTACGCTGGTACTGAATCCCGTTGGTTCTTGTGTTTCAGTATAGTAATGTAAACCCACTGTTTTTGGATAGAATATATCAGCAAGGTCTGGGATATCATCGTTGTTGGCATCTTCATACCCGATGAATCGTTTTCCAAAATCAAGAGTTCGGGTAGATTTCAAATTATGGGAGGAAAATGATTCATCATCGGTGTTTGCTAAAATACGATTCAACAAACCATCGGTAAAGAATCCTCCAGTCGTGAGATCCTTAGTAAATTGCAACTCTAGAGCATCGAAGTATGCAGAGTTTACAACGTCTAATGCTGATGCTATATCATCCGAGTTTGTATCTAATAAACCGCCTTTCTTATAACATGATGGATCAATCAAGTTACCTTCATCATCAAATTGTGGACCATCATTGACCGATAGAGAGTTCGCAACGTTGTCCTGCAGGAACTCTCCCATATCTCTTTGAGCGCCTAAAAGTTTTTCAAGAGACTCGGCGTTGTTTTTATCTTGCTCATCAACATTATCTCTTGCTATATCCTCTGGGATACCTAATGAAACAAGTAAGCCTATGCGATCCTCTTTCCATTTATCGTATTGTTGTTGATTCAAACATATGGAGGTAAACACAGGGACTTGATCGTCTGCATCTGTAATTGAGGCTCTTATGTTATTCTTTACATCTAACGGAACTGAACTGCTGATATCTCTAAAGAACTTTCCAACTTTTTGATTGTTATTGAAAGTATCCCTAAAGCATGGAGCATGAACATCAATAGATTCCGTAATTCTTGCGAGAGTTAGAGGATTGTATTCATCAATCCCAAAACTGAATAATTCCTTCATCTCACGAACGTTCAGAGAGTAGCCAATTGCTTTATAAAGACTTCTGTAATTCTCAGAGATTTCAACTTGATCAAGTTCTGGGCAGTCATCTGGGACTATACCATATCCTTCCAATAATTTATCCGCCAATCCATTTTGAAGATCTCTTTTGTTTGAGGGTAAATCAGGATTACCTCCGAATGCAGCAGCCATGACTTCAAAGAATCCATCTTCTCCGCCGCCGTTAATAGCATTTATGAGATTATCTCCTAAGCCGCCAATGGTTCTACACACTGCCTCTTCTAACGTGTTGATGGCCAGATCCAACAATCCCATCAGGGCATTGACTGTTGCATCGCTAACAGCCTTGAAAAAAGCCTCCTCTATGTTTGTTGAAAATGCGTCCTTGATATTGACGCCATCTATTTTGGGCAAAAATGGTCGACGAATAGGGAGACCTTCGGCGCAATCAAAAGCAGTATAAAGTTCTGATGTCCCTAAGAACCTCTTTATAGATGGAGTGAACAAAGTATTCCACGGACACCTTAGAGAATCCGCAATCGGACCTATGGGCACAATATCTGGTATGTTATCAACAACTCTTTGAAGGTCTGCAATACCAATATTATTCAGTAGTTGGTCAGTGTACGCTTCTGTAAGTGCGGCTTGTAAGTTTGGTAATGGTCTATACAATGAAGCCTGATCGTATGCTCTTCGTTCCATTTCTATTTTTGCTTTATTTTTTCCAATTGTTTGGAGTTTGAGCAACATCTTTGAATCTCTTATGAACTGTTGTTCTGTATCGTATCCTAATTCTTTCCAAACTTCCGTATCATAACGAAGTTCTTGAAGTGTTAGTATAGACTGATAATAAAGTTCCACATCATTATTATCGTAAAAATCATTGTTTATTTGCGTGTTTTGTTCCTTTGTCTGTTCTTTTTCTCTTTGAATCGGAGTTATTTCGTCAAACCATTTTATTTCATTATCTTCCACTTCTGGTCTGGCTAAGAACTCTTCTTCGTCATATAGTTCCCAAGCGCGTTCATTTATTTCTTTGTCGGTCATTGGTTCCCGGGGAGAATCCGGCGAACCCATGTCAGAGCCGGGCGTAGTAGTAAAGGGGTTGTCGGCATCTCTGAGTCTAATCTGTTCTTCTAACTCCAGAATATACTCATTTCTTTGTGTTCCTTGTATATCCGCATAGTAATAGTCAAGTTCATTGAGACGTCTCTGGTATTCTTCATCCACTGCAAGTGCTGCGTCTACTAAGGCTTGGTGCTCATTAGCCTTGTCTTCCAACTCTCTCCTTGTTTCTTGTTGTTCTAGATAAACATCACGTCTAGCGGCCTCTTTATAAAACTGCTTCATTTTCTTCTTGTTCATCGGATTACCTTCGGAGGCGTAGCCTGTCTCCCAAGGTAAAGGGGCATTTACAAGGTCTTCTTTGAAGTCGGCCATTATCTTTGCTGCAACATTAGGTGGGAGAGTGTTGGACAATAGCAGCATAGCCTCTGGGTCTAATTTCTCTAAATAAACTCTCGATTGTATTTTCAAAAACTCATTTAGAGATGACCCTCGCAACAAACACCTTGTGGCTTTTTCTGCTAAACTGTTCATGCCGCAAAGACCAAGTGCCCTTATAATTTTGAGGTTCAGAGATACGTTCTCGTCCCCAAGAGCAGTGTGATATCTTCTAATGTGCCTAACTATGCTCAAATAACTGTCGTCTGAATTTGCATACTGCTTGTAAGATGTGAGAACCTCTGCATAATTGAAAAGTTCCTCATCAGACTCTGGGTCTGATAAGAAATTACGAGTCATTGCGCAGTTTCTTTTACTCCACTCATCAAATACACCCGATATCATGTTAGACATCGTTGTTGATACAAGGTTATATGCTTTATCTAAAGAATCTCCAAAAAATGCTGCAACTGGTCCGTCTTCTAATGATGTGATTGCTTCCCCATCACTTGATACCAGATTCAACTGAGGAAAGGTGTGGTCCACAAGAAAATCAACCCAAGGAGTTGGTGTTGGGGATCTAAGTTTTTCATCAATCTGCGGTAGTGAGGATAAATATCCCATTAGGGTTTGATTTAGGAACGAACCTTTCTTCAAGAGTTCTTTGTTTTTTGTTAGTTCTTCAAGATCACAATATTTCTTTTTTGCGTATACTTTATCGATCACAAATGGATTTTCTATATCACTAGTGTCGAATGATATACGAATCTCGTCCGCTAAATCCAATTGAAATGCTTTGTTGAAGCCCATGGAGTATTCGTTCAACCTCAGAAACTCAACCAACTCTGAATATATGTTCATAACATCAGAGGCGCCGCCGTGACCATATAAATCCGACGTAAATGTTTCTTTTGTGTCTCCAACCAAGATCTTGAATTGTGATGAATTGTTAGCATATCGAGCAAAAGTACTCAAGGTCATTGATAATCTGACGAGTTGAGACCAAAGTTTTCTTCCGTCCAATGTAACAGAAGATGAAATTCGAAGAGTCTCAAGATCTGAATCAGGTTGCGGAACGTCCTCTAGACTATCCAGTGTCTCTACTGGTATACATATCATAAACTTGAATGGACTTCCTGCTGAGATTGTCTGGTTCGTTGTTAGCAGTGCTCTCTCGCAGCCAATAGCAGATATTAGATTCAAATACTCTTGAGTAAAGACGGTGTCTGCGGGATTTACTAAAGGATCAAATATTTCATTTTCGTAATTCTTTGCTGTTTCTCTTCTTTCTTTTCTTCTTTCTTTTGCTTCTTCTTTTTCTATTTTATCTAAAAACTTCTGCTCTCTTGCTTCGTCTCTAGTCTCTTCGCGAGCCCTGATTCTTTCTTCTCTATCTTCGTATCGTCCGAGTAGTTTCTCGTCCCTTTTTTCTCTGCGATTTTCAATTCTTTCGTCCGTTCTGTCTTGTACTCCTTGTACAATTCGTTTTCGGCGGTCTCTACGTCTCTTTCGTCGTGCTTGTATGTTTTCTTCTATAATTTCTCTAGCAAAATCTCTTTTGACCTGACCTGCGTCTCTATACCTTTCTCTTCTTTCTTGTCTTTCGCGCATAGTAAGGACTTTACCGGGCTCAGGCTCTTCATCAAATCGGGTTACACCAAAAGCCGCTTGGCCAAGGGTATTCAAGGTCTCTCTTGCAATTTTTGTTGCTTCTCTTCTATCTTCGCGAAATTCTACTCTCTCTTGCTGATAGCGTGTGCGGAGGTCATTTAATATAGATACTGATCCATCATATAATTCTCTTATGTCTTCTCTTACTTGATCACGATCTCTTCTTCTGGTCTCTATATTCGCTTTTTTCTTGAAGTATTTCTTTCTTCTCTTCCGTCTCTTGTCTCTTCGTTTCTTATCGATCTCTAATTGTTCTGCATAGAATTCAGATCTTGCTGTGGCTGCTTCGACTGCCTCATCGGTATAAACTTGAGGCATTACTTTACCATAAGATTCCAAAAATGCTTTCAGAGCCTCTTCGTTGAAGGATAATAGGTTACCAAGTTGAACCATAACAGATTGCTCAAGTTCTGGATCACTCGAGAGACCTCCGAGGTTGTATTGATATAATAATTGTTGTAAGTTTTCGCCGTTCACGAATCGACCATCAGTATCCATGGTGAGTACCACACAATACTGACAAGTCTGTTCATTCTTGAAGGGAACTCCGAGATCTTGCTTTGTCCAGTCAGGCACAAAAGCGTCTGGATTAGGTTTACAATCCTTACACTCTTCTCCGCTAACTTCGAACTCGTCCTCTTCAATACAAGGATCTTCCTGATATTCACGAAACTTACTTGTTGTCATGTTGTATATACTCCCGAACTCAAAATGTACTGTGCCCCTTCTGGGTCTAAGTGGTTAAGGTTGGTTATTTTTTTATTGAATTTTTGCAATTCAATTCCAATTGTGTCTTGGGATATGGACTTACCAAGTAACGGCATCATTCTAGCAATTATTTGTGGGCTTGGAAGTGAGATACCGGGTAAAGGTTGGGGTGTGTCCGTGTGGTAATGCCCCATTAGTGCCTGTGCAACTTCTTGAATGTGGCTAGTGTTATTACTCACTATCGATCTCAGGCTTGATATTAGAGAGATAATTTCTTTCAAAAGTTTTTCCAAATTGTTCCCAAGTGGTACGGGCTGTAGAACTGGTACTGTAAAAGGTCCCTCAAACACTGGTTGAGTATTGTTTCCAACAATAAATTCAATACGACCACCTCCATCGGATGGTCCCCCTAGGTTGTTTGGTGCGCCTTGAGAACCAAAGCCGTTACCAGCAGCCTTCCCTGTTACAAGTTTCAAATGCTGGCCAGCAAATACTCTAATTTGATCTGCCTTCAAGCCGATACCTGATCTGCCTTCGGGTGGGGTCATTTCTGTACCAGAAGTTATACCAAAATATGTATCAATATCACATCGCTGAGATATATAAATCCTTCCTGCATCTGCTAAGAAGTTTGGATTCATTAAAGATTTTTTCTTGTCCTCGGCGGTTCCAAACCTATTGGCTGCTGCACCAACGAACAAGTCAATAGCGCCACAGTTACCTTGGGCTAAAGAACCATAACCCTCCGATGGGCCTCCGTATCTATCTCTACCAAGTCTAATATAAGAATTGTTCTCGGATTGAATCCAGTTTTCTCCCGAGAGTTTTTTTGGTTCTTTAAGTTGCTCATTTAGGTATGTGTTCAAGAACCCTTTGGTAAACGAATCTATTGGGATTTTATTGCTCATAATCTTCTCCTATCATGTGTTCTAGGGGTTACCACCAGAGTTTGGACTTACACAGGGGTCTCCATTCTTCTCTAGCCAGCCTTTTGCGCCTTTTCGATAATACGAGGAAAATTTAGTACCATAGTCGTCTTCTGAATCGATCCCATCCCTTACATAGGCGTACAAGCCCTTACCATATTGACGGTCTTCCCACCAAATTGATACTTTAGAATCACTACCAAAACCTCTTAAGTGAGTTCCCATTGAATGCGCGTGCATCATTATAGGATCAGATAGGTCTACCAAGCCCTGCCATTCCATATGATGAAGCCGAGATATTGTATATGTAGCGAACATATTATCTTGGGCTTCGGGGTTATCCTTGAAATATTGTCGGGTCTGCTCCTCAATAATCTTTTGTGCCGCGCGGTCAGGTGCTGCAGCGTAGGCGGCTTTGAGTGTCTGCATGTGTAGAGCATATGGTTCACCCCATCTATCTTTAGCCATTTGACTATCCCAATCGGCTGCTAACATCATCTTTGCGGTTGTCGTTAAAGTATAGTTTCCGTTTTCTCTTTTAATTCGATTATATTCAGCGGCGGGGATACCGGGTAAAAAACCAGAGTTTCTCATGGCATCATAACCCATTTGATAAGCACCCAAGTAACCCTCGGGATTCTGACCAAGATATCCTCTGGATAGTGATTCGTATGCTATTACGGTCCTGCGGTATCTTTCAATTTCGAACCAAGGTAATTTGTCTTTTACATCTTGATATGAGATATAGTTCGCAACGCGCAAGTTGAGTCCTGTACCATCATCAACATCTAGATATCCACCAACATCGGTGGCTGCAGAAGTATTCGCGTTTGATGCTAGTAATATATCTGTTCTTCGATCTTCATGAACCGTATCATCGATATAATTAGTCCTTTCACCATTGACCCAAGTAAGTTTATTGCTCACGCATTCCCAATGAAAGATTCCTGCGTTTGGTAATTGCTCAACGTCAGGGGGAAGCACTGGTTTTTGTATATTTTCTCCGGGTCGGAATCCTGCTCCGGAACCTCCGGAACCTCCACCACCTTGGTTACCGCCACCGCCACCTTGGTTACCACCACTATTGTTGCTACCTTGTCGGTTTTGGTTGTTAAAAAGGTTTGCGAAGAAGTCATCATCTTCTTGGTGTGGCTCCCGATAGAGCGCTATACCTGAGTACCATTCGTTTCTTCGGGGTCCGCCTTTCAAAAACTTGAACTTATATTCGGACTCGTTTTCTGGTTTTGATATCGATCCATTGACTTTTTTGGGCACCAATGCTCTGTTTAGTTTCTTTACTTTAGCCCAATATGCTGCACTTCCTTGGGCTTCTGTTCTGGGGTCTTTGGCTGGGGAGTCTTCATCGATAAAATAAACGTAAACTTGATAATAATTCCCCTCATCACCATCGGCTACCAACTCTGGGTCGTTTCTTTTATTTAGAATCGCTTCTTTGGGCTGAAATTCTTTAAGTTTTTCATTCACGTCTCCAAGAAGTCTACGGAATGCTCTTGCGAAAGCACTCCGAGTGTCTGCAACAAAAACAATACCGCGAAACGTATCTATATTATCATTCAAATCCAGCCGAGATTTAGTTTCGGTATCCGATAATCTATTTTTGATTTTTACCAATTCTGTTGAAGAATTTGATACATACCTACTCGACATATTCTAGTCGTCCTTTTGTTCGGAGTTTTGAATTTGATCAAAAATTTGAGCAAAGTCTTTTTCCGAAAGTTCATCAGATGATTCCTGCTTAGACATCAGAGAACACAATTTGACCAACTGCTCGTTCGAGCGTTGCAGGGTCTCAACGTATTTGGCCAAGGTCATACCTATTGTTTGGTGACGACCATCGTCAACGGCTAGCCACTTGATTGCATCATCAAGCAACTCTCTCGTTATCTCGCGGTCTTCTTCAATATTCTGGATGGCTTTCTCTATGTGCTTTTTGCTTTTCATATAACTAATTAGGTTTTACTCAAATTTTGCCGTTGTCCCACTCAGATTTGAAGTCTCTATATTTTGTTCTCATTTTATTGAGTTGAGTTACAATCTGTTTTGTGTTCATACCGGTCAACTCACGTAAGTATAAGTATACTGCTTTTTTGTTGAATATTTCGATATCATCAACCGATGATAAAACAATTTTTACTGCTTCGTATACTCTTTTTTCTGATTCTTTCTCAAAATCCACATTCCAAGATTCTATTTCATTCCATAACTTCTGCCAAAACTCTTGGGATACTCTTTCTCTGTAATATTGATCTCCGGGATCTACGAATGTTGTTTCAAGTTCCAACTCGGCTTCTTCGTATGGGACTTCTCTTTGGAGACGTTTTGTGTTTCTTTTTACTTTGTGAATGAACCAGTTCTTTGTTATAACACTGAAATAAGAGAAGGCTTTTGACCCTCTATTTGGGTCATACTTATCTAATATGGTTGTGAGCCACACTTTGCATTCCATGCGTAATTCATCAATATTGGGGAGAGAGGTGAATTTATACGAGAATACAATCTTATCAACCATCTGATTAAAGGCTGGTTGGATTAGGTTTTCATATAGTACTTCTTTCTCTGCTCTGTTTTCTGTTGTGCAGTATCTAAGAATCGCGTTTTCGTGATCCTGCGTAAAATACATCTTTTTCTTTTTGGTTGATCGTTTCTTCGGCAATTTCTTCTTCCTCTTCATATTCTATTTGTAGTGGTTCGGAGATAAAACTAATATCTCCATACTCTGTTTCGAGTATATCTATAAAGGACCTTGTGTGGTCCATGAGAAATTCTAAGGTTTCGTCACCATAGAACATCTCCATCTCATATATCTTTTTTAGATGGTTTTTATAATTTTCAATTATCTCTAATAAATCATCAATATTCTCTGATATATAGGAGAGTCTTATGGATTGCTTGGCTGCTAGCCAAAACAAAACAACATTTATTAAACTAGAGAAAACAAGGGCTATACCAAGCCATATTTCAATTGTCATCACGGTAATAATCCTTTTTTCTTTCTTTTTTAGCGTCCTTTAGAATGGCTCTATTTTCCTCGATAGCGGCTTTCACTTCATCGCCTACCTTACCACTCTTTGAAACTTCTTGACGCTTTATGTGGGGCATTTGCGGAACCCTATAGAGGCCTACCCCGGAACAAAGGACACAAGAATCTTGCTCCTCAGACATACCGTGGTAGACCTCAAAATGACCTTCACAATCGTTACATTTGTAAACGTATTTAGGCATTATTGAACACTCGTCTCGATGTCTTCGCCGGATGACTTGACCACTGGTGGGTTCATAACCACAAGTTGATTTGAATCATCGATTTGAATCTCAAAGTTTCCAAGAACAGGCACGATATCGGTCTGTTCCATTAGGGAATTTTGGAGCGCCATCATGATTGCTCCGACGGCTTGGTTTGATAATTTATAGTTCATTCTTGTTCCTTGGTCTCAAAGAGATCCGATACTTGATCGCAAAATGTTGCGTATAATTTTTCATCTGAGAATTTCTTCTCTATAATTTTCTTGAGTTTATTGGCTGTGGTTTTTGCCTTCCTGTGTTCCTTGCGGAATTTACGAAGGGCCATCTTATAAGAGCCTTGGTCAGCATGTGCCCACATAGAATCTGGTTCCACCACACCATTCCAAACCGCCTCTCGTTGCACAGGGGCTATTGTATAGTCAACACTTTGGAAATAATCGACCCCATCATGGTGTAAAAAGTCAAGTTGTCCAGACCAACCAACAGTAATTATTGGTAGCCCTGCTCTAGCAGCCTCAAACAATGGAAGACCAAAACCTTCACCGTGAGCAATGTTGATGATACCCTTTACGTTAGAGTGTGTATAAAGGCTCGTCATTTGCCCTGCAGAGAGATCTCCGTGAAGCAGATACACCTTACACTTACGATCAGGATAAAGCGCAAGGAGACCCTTTAGCGCTCCTTCAGTGGCTTCTAAATCCATACGGCTGTTTCCACGGTGATTTGTTTTCACAATTAGACCTACGTTCTGATCAATAAATTCTTCAATCCACCAACCGATTGCATTTGAAAAGTTCTTTCTAGGGCCCATTTGAGAAACCATAAGAAAATTGAACTTTGTTTTCATATCTAATCCGGGGATTTCTTCAGCAGGTGCTTGTGGAGTGGACTCCCAAGTCACTTCAATTGGGGTCTGAAGTTTCGTGCTTATGGATTCACCAGTTTGAGGATCTTTAGATGGATATGTTGTATTAACATACGAGTTCTTTGAGTGACTGGAGACAACGAGGATCTTATCCATTATGTTTCCTTTCTCAATCCAAGCAGGAGCAACCTTTGTTGTCTCCATCCCTGCCGTAAAACCAATGTTGATAGGACAAATACGCTCAAATTCATTTGGGATAGTAATCTGAAGACTTGCGTCTGGTTGAAGTTTTTGCTGTTGAATCAATATTTGAGTTTCTGTAATTCTTTGATCCATCCATTGACGAAACTCATTGTCTTCCCAAATCCAGCCTGTTTGACCCCATGGTATTGGTTGGATATAAACATCAAATAGATCTTCTCTGGATCTCAATGCTCTGAGAGCAAAACGAGATTGCTCTCCATAACCAGATTGACTGAGGGTTGGAGCCCTTACAAATATCTTCTTTTTCACGCTATCTCCTTGAATGTGATCGTATTGTGGTGTCTTGAATCCCAAGAACCTTCTTTCTCGTGTACTTCAAGCATGAGATCAACCCACTGTTGGGCAAAGTCATTGAAGTTGTAGTTGGATTGTACATGTCGAGCGCCTTTCAAGCCCATCTCTAAACGAGCATCTTGGCCAAGATCATACATGTTACTCAAGGCAGACATGAAATGGTCTTTACTAACTCGATCTTCATAAATATAAGGAACCGACTGGGAACCGATAATTGCTTTTGCAACAGGGAAGAGCGGAACACCATAAGTATCCTCACCGACAACTTGCTCTTGTAAGCCGCCAGTCATAGTTGCAATAATTGGAGTTCCACAAGCAAGTGATTCCAGAGTTGAAAGACCAAAGCCTTCAGCGTCTGAGATGTTGACTGTAACATCAACAAGATTATAAAAAATAGACATTTGCTCTTGTGATACCTTTTGAGTTGATAAAAGAATCTCTCTATTGGTAAGACCAACTCTCTGAATAATTGCTTCAAGGTCTTGTCCGTGCGGATCTCGAGGGTCAGTATGTAATAACAACTGGGCTTTGTCTTGAAGGCCACGATCTTTTATCCATTCACTGAACCACCAAATCAAGGTTCCTGAGTGTTTACGGCGAGCATTGCGGTTGTTCCAAAAAAAGATAACTTTATCTTTATCTCGAGGGTCCATGTTCTCTTCACGTAACTTCAAGCGACCTTCTTTTGTTAGTGGCTTGAATATTGAAGAATCTACAGCGTGAGGAACATAACTCGAAGGTGTATCTGGTGCTACATTCCTTACTACATCATGAGTCAACTTAGAAATACAAGCAATATGATCGTTTGACTCATAGTATTTTTGGTTGAATTGCGGATATGGATAATTATCCCATACATGATAATACACGATAGGACACAGTGCTCTTATTTCGTTTTCAATAGCCCACAACCATTCATAGAATCGAGGATCAGTCATGATCCAAAGCATGTCGGGCTTCTCGTTTCGTATAACAGATCGGATCATCTCTTGTGTTCCGTATCCATCAACCGGTATTACTCTCCAATCTTCACCGTGAGGGTCAACCGTAATTGGGGTATAATCATTGTGCTTCATAGCCCCGCCGAGGGAAAGTATTTCAAATTTGCCTGACTTTAGCAAAGCCTCACAAACATACTTCGTCTGTGTACCAACGCCCGACGGGGAAAGCGGATGGTCACTTATGGTTATAACTTTTATTTTTTTGGACATAAATTTCCTTTTTGTACATTATATTATTATAATATAACATTTACTGAAGGGAAAGTCAAGGGAAAAAATATTTTTTTTATTTATATTTCGTAAAGCCAATACTTTACTGTTATTTCTTCATCAGAGTGGATTGTTCTGATTGTTTTTAATTTCAAAAAATCTCCATCTTTATAACATTCGCAATTTGGATTATCGGAGTGATTGAAGAAACCTCCCAGAGGAGTTCTGATGTACCCATCTTCGAACCTATTGTCTTTTAGGTGGGTTATTCCCAATACTGTTCCTTCGTCTATAGTTTGTGTTGCAAACAAGCCCAAACCGTGTATAGGTGAATTTTGTATTGTTATGAATTCTGGTAATGGCTTATACATATTATGGACAGTGCTCCGTGTGCTTGAATTCACAGAATTGACAGGAAGTTCGGTTCTTAACAAAATTTCCCGCTTTTATTGTTCTGCATCCATCAGTTAATAATTTTGTTGCGTTCTTTGTTTTACGAGCGCCGGATGTAACTCTAAATATCTCCACCTTATCTGTTTTTGCTGTTCTCTTGAGTAGGCCAAAGTGAGTTTCAACTTCACTTGGGTCTATGTTGTGTTTCTTGCAGAAGAATTTTTTATACAGAGTTAATTGATAAGTCACCAACTTCTCAGAACGCTTTTTAGCGTCCCAGCCCCAACTACAAGATTTCCAATCAAGAATGTGATACTTTCCGTCTGGAGTTTTTATAACTAGATCAATAAAGCCCTTGAGATGCCATTTGTATGTTAGTTCCTCAATTGTCTCATAAAGCATTTCTTCTGTTGAAAACACCTCGTAGTCGCCAAAATGGCTCTTGAGTTGAGGAAAAACAGAAGGGGAAATTTCTCTCCCCTGCTGTCGCATATCTGCAATCATTTTGTTTTCTGGTTTTTCTTCCAGTTTCTTTAGTTCACAGAGAAATGCTAAATCGAAATGCTCATCATAATCAATTGGGTCTAATTCGCCCTTTGCGATAAACTCGCATACACTATGAATCGCTGTTCCAAATGCAGTAAAGGCATTTCCGGTAAATCCGTTAATGCCTTGAATATATTTTAGTTTATGTTTATGTGGGCATTCTGCCCAAGTTTTCAATTCTGAAAACGAAATATGTTGTTTTGTCATTAGTCCTCCAAATGAACAAGTTCATCTATTATCCTGTAAAGAACAGGGCTTACTTTCTTTAGTTTTGTTTTATCTCCGATAAAATACTCTTCGAACCCTCGTGCAAAATATTCACTCACTGATGTTGCTGCGTAGCCTGATATAAATATATTTGATACCATCTGGTTTAGAACATCATATCCTACAGTCTTGTATAAAAAATCATCGATATTTCTATCATACTCAATATTCAAGTCAAAGTCAGATGGTATATCATATAAGTCTGCAAGTCTTGATGTAAGATTTTTTCTTTTAGCAATAAATTCTCTTTGCAACGTGCCTGATCCGTATATAATTTCATCATTATTTATTTCTACTGCATGTGCTAACTCATGAATTATATCATCAATCATGTCCATTTCTTCTTCTTGCTCATTAGTCACGTATATAGCGCCATCTTCGTAAAAAGCGTTTATTTCCCTGTCTATCATTTCTGGAAACTTTCCAATATACACAATATCAATACCTGTTGTAAGATGAAAAGGTATTCTTGCATTTATATAATTGAAGACAAAGTCTGGGTCTATATCTGTTGGTAATTTATCTTTGATGAAAACTTGCACACCATTCATAACATACGTATCCTTGAGCCTAGACCCTCTTTTGGCTGATTCTTCTATCCACATATTGCTAACTCTCTTGCTAATTATTATTAATATAACACAAACTGATCACACTGTCAAGTTTTATTTATTAGTTTTCATTATCCAATCTGCAATCGGAAATACAACGTTCCAGTTTGAATTTGGGTTTTCCATATGATGCTTCCAGTGCCAAGGTTGGAAAATTTTTGCCCATTGGGGGTTCCTGTGTGCATAATTGTGAAGCACAAAAAATGCTATAGCATAGATAACTGTAGCGAAATAAAACATACAACTAATATAAAAAATAGGGAAATGGATAATAGCAAGGAATAAAAGACCAGTCGTCTCGATGAGAGACATGCGAATATCAACAAAATTATTTCTTTTAGCAACGACATGGTGATCCCTCAAGTGATAAGCAAAGAGACTATCTTTTTTTTTGCCTCTTATATGAAATAGGTGCTTGTGAACCCACCATTCCAAAAAACTTGCATAAATAATTCCTAAAATAAATCCTATCATAATAGTTTAGCAGCGGCGGTTGCCAACTTTGATCGCTCCCCTTTTCTAAATGTAATGTGCCCTGCAAGTTCACTATCTTTGAACTTCTCGACTGCATACGTCAAACCATTGCTTGTCTCGTTTGTGTAGACATTATCTATTTGCTCAATGTCTCCAGTCAAAACAATCTTTGTGTTTTCGCCAATACGAGTGATAATCGTCTTGACTTCGTGTGCCGTGAGGTTTTGGGCCTCATCTATAATTACGAACGCATTAGAAATTGACCGACCTCTGATATAAGTTAGTGCTTCTACTTCAATTTTTCCTTTCTCAACATAAGCCTCAAGCATAGTTCGATCATCACCCATAAGGTGACGAATATTATCTTGAATTGGCTTCAACCAAGGAAGCATTTTCTCTTCAAGTGTACCCGGTAAGAACCCTATATCCTTTCCAAGGGGCTGAACCGGTCGAGAAATAATTATTCTTCTATATTTATCCCCTTTACCTCCTAAGCCCTGCTCTAATCCGGCTGCAATCGCCATAAGGGTTTTCCCCGAACCGGCTTTACCAATCAAAGAGACCAAAGGGATATCATCGTCAAATAAAAGATCAAATGCAAAAGACTGCTCTTTGTTTCGAGGGAGGATTCCCCACATAAGTTCATTCTTGAGATCTCTAATGTGACGGAGGGGTTTGATATAATCAGAGAAACGAGCGAGTGCTGTTTTCTTTTCATTACTGGATGATACAAGCATCACAAATTCGTTCCAGTGTAATTTGATGCCTTGTTGAGTTACCACATCTTCATCCAGAAATACATCATCCCCTAGATAGAATTGATTGACTAACTCTTCATCAACAAGTAATTTAGTAAACCCTTCGTATATTTTATCTGAGTTATCAACCACTTGTGAGTTTGAATAATCTTCAGTGAGCATTCCTAAAGCATCAGCAATGACCCGCATATTGATATCTCGAGAAACAACAATTGTTTTTCTTTTAGGCATATCTTTTTTGACCGTCAATGCTGTTCCAAGGATCAAGTGGTCGGCCACTTGGTGAGTAAGATCTCTAGGAAGCTCGTCAAGGCATATTTCAGACGCTTTGATTACACGAAGCACCCCTAACCCTTTGTCGATCCGAACGCCCTTAGAAAGGCTACCAGAGCCCCTCAGAGAGTCGAAGTGTCTTATAGCCTGCCTTGCGTGATGACCAACTGTGTCTTGTCGTTTTTTATGTTTATCAATTTCTTCGAGAACCTTTATGGGAATAAAGATATCATTATTCTGGAATTTGAATATACAATTAGAGTCCGACAAGAATACACTTGTGTCTATGATGAAATTTTTTTTAGCCATTGAAGTATCCTGTTATTTTATTTCAGAAACGGATTTGGACATTTCTGGATTGAAGTCTGATCTGAGTTTAATTAGTGGATTAAACGTTGCTCTCTTCCTGTCTAATAAAAGAGCACCTTGTGGTTTTACTAATTCACCTTCTACATCAAGTTCTTCAAAATCAATTTCTGTTTTTTCTTTATACCTAATGTCTCTATCGTCGTCTTGTGCAAAACACAAAAACGTTACTAATAATAAAATCATTATCGTCTCCTTATTTTTTTTTCGGGCCAATGCCCATTTTTGATAATTCAAACATATACTCTACCATTGCTGCAACTGCAGGATCATTACCGATGGACCAACCCATTGTTCCGGCGGCAGCAACTTCCTCAAGGGATACTCCCTTTTCTGATGCTTGGTGACATCCAGATATAATCAATCTTAGTGCCTCCATTATTTCTGGGTCTTTCTCTGCTTTGGTCAAGAATTCGTCTAGTTTTTCATTTTGCAGTCTCATTTTAAGTACTCCATTGCTTTATTTACCAACCAAGAAGATGATTGAGGTTTGTCTCCACCACCGACGTTCCATAATAATTGGATTCCCATTTTATTACACAACTCCATTTCTGGTGTATTATTTTTCTTTCTATCTCCGCCATTTGCAAAAGCATGTGGACGGTGTCTTTGAATTGCAGCACAAACAGTACCGTCAAGATCGTCAACATTAGTTACCAAAGAGACACCTTTGATGTTGCCGATTATTTCAGCACGTTCTTTCCAAGGCATGAATACATAGCCCTTTTTTCTCATTAGCCAATCATCTGAATTGATCGCTACTATGACGGTTCCCCATCGAGCGGCATCTTGGATCATTCTAACATGTCCTATATGAACAGGGTCAAACCCGCCGCTTACCATAATTGTTTTCATTTTCACCTCTTTACAAAATTATACCATTCTTCTGGAATATCTTTTTGATGATATACATCAACAACAGACATTTTTGGAATGTATGGTGTAGTAATTAGTTCCATACCAGCCTCTGTTGGAGTTTTATTTGCCTTTTTCTGGTTACAGCAATCACAAGCGGTAACCAGATTCAGCCATCCCTTACCACCACCTCTTGATTTTGGAATCACATGGTCAAGGGTCAGTTTCTTATAAGTAAATGTTTTAGCACAATACTGACAGACATATTTGTCCCTCCAGTAAATGTTTCTTCTGGTTGGGTTCAGACCTATGGTTTTCTTTCTTATATAACTTTTCAAAACAATGACCGATGGAAACAAAAAACGGGCACATGGCCCGTGAGTGTAATTCTCAACAGGTTGTGCCCGTCCACTATAGACCATAGAGAATCCTCTCTCTGCTGGTATTATTTCGATTGGGCGCCAAGCAGCATCCAATTTTAGAGTCATCAATTTATGTTTACTTCGTTCCACATCCTAATTAGACTTTCACCATCAGTTTCGACGCTGGTGAGTCGGGAGTGAGTTTAGCAACCGCTATCTCTTGCAGATTGAAATTGTCTATAAACGACTTTAGTTCACCGAAAGCCTTCTTGAAGTCTGGCTCCATTATAACTTCAGTTTTACCACCATGCCCATGAATAGCATGAACCTCACCAATTGAATCATAAACTGTTACACTAGGGTGCTCTGAAAGCCAAGTAACAGCCACCTTTCCATTATCAAAAACAAAGCCTTGTGCGACCCTTCCTGTGCCGCTTACACCGCTTTCATCTTCTGTTCTTTTTAAGTAAAATATTTTCATTTTTTTTCCTTTCAAATCCATTCGTAATCATCATCATCATCGTCATCTTCAGAAACCGGTACAGGAAGTTCTTTCTGTTCCGATTCAAAATTTTCCAAAGATTCAATTTTGTGCATTTCTTCTGTTCCTCTAAATTCTGAAACTATATCACGATGTTTTTTTGCTATAAAGTTTAAAACCAATGTGAATATCTCGAATATATCTTCTACATATGGTATCATATATAGTACCGAATCTCGTATTACAACCTCCATAATGGGGGAGTTTTTGTCAAATTCTATTTCAAAACTCGATTCGCCACTTGAATATGCTTTGAAGTCTGTGGAATAATTGAAGTATTCACACATTTTTTCTGTATAATATTGTTCTTCTATTGGAGAGTCTAGTTGTAAATCTATCCCGTATTCAAGGGCTGCTCCTATGCCGGATCGAATAAAATCACTCACTTTCTTTCTCCATTATTTTTTTTATTATTGTATTGATAATATCTACAGTGTTCTCTGGTCCTTTTGAATTATACCCTTGTTCTCCACAATGCTTGTAGAGTTCATAATCGTTTCCATCTGATTCACAGCGATCACCAACAAAAAATATATCATAGTCAGGAAAGTGTCTGAGGGCATAGGTTTTATCCCAACCTACCGGGTAGATATCAAAGGATGTGTTACCACCCAATTTAGCAACTACCTTATCCTCTATCTGAAGCCATTGGAACTGTTTCCTTAGAGTATCTAAAAAATACGCTCTTAGGTTCTGTAACTTGTCCAGTTCTTTGAATTGGGTTCTCTGTGCGTCGTTTGCTTCACGGCCTATGGGGCACCAATTGATCATTGATCCCCTACAGTCTATAAAATGCCCAGATAATGGAATATTATGTTCTGATATTTCCATCTGAAGGTCTATCAATTCCTTCATTATATCTCTGTAGATATCAGAACCTAAATGTTCACTCATCGAAACATCATAAGTTATTTTATGTGATTCGGTTGGGAACATAGGAGGTTCAAGATACTGTGTTCCGTTACAAGGTAACAAGTGCGTCTTGTAACGACAAGTCGATTTATCAAGCCATTCGCCCATTTGTTCTCTTAGATACTTCAGTCCAGAACCAGTCACAATTCCTATTTCAACTCTTCTATTTGTGAGGTCATAAAGAGAGTGGCTCAAATTAGATAAGCAAAAATTCTTTCTGGGTTCGGTTAGTGTACCATCCATATCAAAAAGTACAACTGTTTTACCCATTATCTTCTCCCAAGTGTGGGTTGAGAAGATCTTTCAAGCCTTTACCCACTTTGAATCCGGGTATGTTCCTACCCGTTACTTCTAAAGGCTCGCCTGTTCTTGGGTGTGTTCCTTTGAAACTCGACCTGTTTGAAACTGTAAATGTTCCGAAGTCTGAAATTGTTATTTTCTTTCCTTTCGAAAGCCCATCAGAAACAACGCCGACAAAAGCATTGATGTATTCTGTTGCTTTGGCTTTTGATATATCCAATTCAAAACTCAAGATATTAGTCAAGTCTTTCTTATTCCAACTTTTCTTTTCATCTAACTGCTCTATTGTTTTCTTATTGCTCATCAGTTTGTTCTCCGGGTTGGTTTAATAACTTACCTGTCCTTACAACAAATTTTGTTCCATAGGGGCCACAACGTCTTACTTTCACAAGTCCGTCTAGTTGTTTTCTGTGGGTGTCTGCATCTGTAAATTTATCATAGTAGGCTACATTAGTCCACTTTACTTTTTGCGGGTTTGGGCCTTTCTTTGGCGCAATCTCCGCGATCTCAATCTCGCTCATACGTTCTCCTAAAATTTTTATTTATGTTTTGTTGTTGTTGTATTTATAATATAACCTACTTTAGTAGGCGTGTCAAGTGAAACCTCAAACTTTTTCTAAATAAATTTCTGGTAGTTTTTCAATGGTTCCATTTGACCAGCGGATAAACACCATATTGTGGAAGACATCACTAGATGTAGGATCTAGTTCAATCTTTATTTCCAATACGATACCCACAACACCCATATTCAAATTTCGTTTTAGAAAATCTGACATAAACGAGGTCGAGAAATCTTTTTGAGTAACTAAATCACCAATACTAAACATATAAATATTATAACACACTCACGACAAGAAGTCAAGAACTTTATCCCAAACAAGACCAAGCACTATTAGGGGGTCGGCATTTATGAATTGTTTTGAACTTTCTTACTTTTCCGTTTCCATTAGGCTTCACAATAGAATTACCAAACTCTATTTTTCTGACTTTATTATCTCTCGGATCAACAACATGAATCTTGTATTGTTTTTCGTCACCTGAATAGATTGTGTTTAGTTTTACCTTGGATTCCTTATAACTTACCACCGGTGCTCTTGGGTTCTTGATGTTTTCGGTTATCAATTCAAAGAGACAAGCCTCACATACTTTTCTTCCATCATCAAGAATGGCTTCTTGAAATACTTCCATGATCAGAATATCTCCCTCGTAAATCTTTCCTTCTTTCATGATTTATACCTTTTTTCTTTATTTATTTCTTTTTATATATATTATATTATATTACTTATCAATAAAAAAATTTATATAATAAATACTACTTATACATCTGTATTGAATAATTCTTCAGTTTTATACTTCTTTATTATCTTATTGAATTTATTTATTGGTATACCTAAAAATCTAGCCATGTCTCTTTTTGATTGACAAGCAGACATTGCATATCTAAGTAAAGCATCTCTGGTAATATTTGGCATAGAACTCCAGAGAGGGAAATTATAAAGTTTATTGTTTATGGTTTTGACTGATGTCTCTAATTTCAGTGCAATGACTTCCTCTAAAGTTAGGGTAGAAAGAATATTCATGAAGTTCGCATTTATTCGACGTTCTTTTTTCATCAATTGAATAAATGAATGATTCTTTCCTTTTTTACTTGACATCACACCTTCAGTATGTTATATTATATATGTTGTTGTTATCTGGACATTGAGTCATACTGAGAAGTAGATGGCTCAGTGACCTCTTTTTGGATTTCTTGTTCGAATTTATCGAAATATAATTTCATATTTGTGATCAAATAATCCACAAAGATTTTTTTGTCCTCAACGTTTGCTAACATGTCGTAAGCATCGAGGATATATTGGGAGATTTTTTTGAATGTTGTGAAAGCCATGTTACGACCAGTTTCATCTAGATCAATACCTTCTGCTCCAAAACCATCGATTTCGTTTGGTTTATCATCATCTTCAACAGGGATTTTCTTATCTTCATCTTCAACATCTATATCGATTTCTTGAAGGGTCTTTTCTAAGTCCATAAGGTCAGACTCCTCTTCTGGTGCTGGGTCTCCTATCTTAGGAACAGGTTCAGCCATTAGAGTATCGGTACCTTGCAAGTAAGTATCATTCACTAATGATGGTGCTAGCGCTCCCTTCACAGCAGAGATCATATGTGCTCGGAAAGAATCCCTTTGTTGCTTGTTAGTGGTCATACGTTTGTAATCAGTTCTAAGAGTGGTGATCATTTTTTTCAAAACATCCTCGAGGACATTGATACCAGTAGAACGATGAGGGTGCATATCAGATATATCACCTTCTCTCAATAGTTCACGAATAATTGAACGAAGACGTAATTCTTCTTTGATTACTTCTTTCTTGTGCTCTTGTTGTTCTGTAAGATTGTTTCTAATCTTCATTCGAACATACTCGCGAATTAATTTTTCTTCTTTGTTATTCATTTATTTACCCTTAGCAATTCTTAGTGCTTTTTGTACAACTTCCTTGAGGTTGATTTCTTTTTTCATTTTAGCGTCTTCAGCAGCATCTTTCATAGATTCTTCTTTATCGCCGTCTTTATCTAAATCAAGATAGTCAGGCTTTGCTGCTTCTTCTAATTCATCATCACGTTTTCCACAATGTGCTTCATCAATCTCTTCTTCGCGAAGTCGACCTTGTTCTCTGCCGTTTTCTTCACCGGCTTGAAGTCTATCTGCTGTTTGTTCTTTATTAGCGGACAATTCTTCTAACTCTTCTTTTGCTTCTTCAACAACTTCTTCATCTTCACGAAGTCTACCATCTTGGTTATTACCTCGATGACGATCTGTGTGATTTGCGTTATTGCTCAATTCATCGAGTTCTTGCTCTTCTTTGAGGATTCCAAATTTTTTCAAAAGACGTTGGTTCAATTGATTATTTTTCCATTCTTTTAGTGACATATCTTTACTTTCCTTTTTAATAGTGTCTTCATACTCACGCATGAGTTTGTTGCCTTCAAGCATTGCCTCATGCTCTATGACGCGTAATTTATCATTCTCTAAATAGTAGCCCGGACCAGAGTATCCCTCAACATCTAATCTGTCTTCCATATTTTGCTGGTGGTGAATTAGTTCGTGTGCGATTGATCGGAGCATATCTTTTGGGTGCCTACCATCACTATATATATGTATTTCAAGGCTCTGAGGGTCGTAATATGCCGTTTTGCCAAGAACCCTAGACTGATTACTAGGGTCCGAGTCGAAAACGATCGTAGGAGGCTTCTGAAAGCCTATTTTTTGATCAAAATAGTCGTACATTCCATTGATATGGGGCTCTAGAGAGCCTAAATCAACGTTTGCTAAGTTCTTTATATTACAAGGCATAGTCTAATTAGTCTTCTAAATCTGATTTTTTCACTAAAAGAAGGCTTATTTTGATAGGTTTATCCTCACCAAAAGGCAATATTTGGGCTATTTTTATCTCTCTTGCATCCAAAATACCGGTATAAATAGACAATAAAACGCCATATTTGTATATTCGAGTCACTCCACCCTCGCTAAGATCCCATCCGGGCCACCTAACTATCTCTCCAATGACGTATTTTTCCGTTTGAGAGTCCCCAAGTACCTTGTTTTTTAGTTTATCAAGCATTTCTTTGCTCAACTTAAGAATTTTTACTTGAATTGCGTCCATAAAAGATGAATTCCACACAGTTTCCAGCAGGGTCCAGCATATAACAGCCAATAGAGCCGTCCCTATGTTCAATAATGGTCCCATTTTCTGGAAAATCCTCTATTTTGTCAACAAAAACGCCAATATGGGAGTGTTCGTAGCGATTTTCATCAATAATAGATAAAATCGTGTTATCAAGTTGCAGTTGCTTGTACGAATCGGTCTCATGAATTACATTTACGCTTAGTTTATTGCAATACCACTTAGTTACTTCTTCAATATCCGAAACTTTTATTGCAATATGGTCGAGTCTCATTATTCCCTCATTATTTTGACCATTTCGGAGTCATCTACTTCGTATGGTTCACTTATTTCGACTCCAACAGGCTCCACGGGGTCCATTTCGGACGAAACTTGGTCGTATGCGCCTTCTTCCATACCATATTCGACATAATGCTTGACGGTTTTGATATAATCCGCTGCTTTAGTGATCTTTGCTTGCACCCAAGACTCTAATTGTGTCGCATCAGCGAGCATATCACATAGTTCGTGAGAGTAATTTGCTAAATCGTGCAATTGACGCTTGGCCATCTTACCTTCTTCGTCAATTCCATCCATCGAGTACTCAGCATGCATACCATCAACGAGCGCTGCTTCTTCCTCTATGATCTCGACGAGTCTTTTTTTACTTATTTTCATAATTTTATTCCTTTATAAATGCGATATAGAACACTAACATCACAATAGTAAATGTTTCCGAGGTCAAAGAGACTCCTAACAGTGTAATTAGCAATAAAAATGCTATTTTTATGTTTTTTTCCATTCTTTTCTCTGAGGGGTACACTAGTTGCCTCCAATAAGTTCTATATCATCTTTGAACACATCAAAAATACACCCAGTCATCCAGACATAATGAGTGTAAACATAGCATCTTCTGTCGTCATTCTTGTGAGCCCATGGCAATAAGAAGAATTCAGCGTCTCTATTCACTCTTACGAGTTTTTTATCTGAGGTGGAATGATAATATCCTTGCCCTTTACCTTTTAGTTTGACCATTGGTAACATAAACCCATCATCATCTTCCATAAATTTTCTTAATTTGTATGCTAATTTTTCTGGGTTTTCATAAAGATACTTTAGAAGTTTCTGTTTATCTTTGATTCCACTATTCGCCGCCACCACCATCGCCTCCTTCTCCGCTATCGGTGCTTGAAATTACTCCGCCGCCAATATATGGCCAAGCGCTACCGTAATTTCTTCTCTTTTTTCTTTTAGAACCCTTTTTTGGTCCGGGTTTTTTCTTTTTTTTGCGTTTTTTCTTCTCGTCAACGCTTGAAACGATCTTAATTTTTATTTTTTTTGTTTTTTTTTCGGCTTCTTCCAAAGCACCAAAACCAGCAGGTGCAGATTTGGATCTTGAGAAGTCTTTTGATCTTTTCAGACCAGTTGCACCAGTGGATTTGCTACCACCAAGCCCAATCAGCCTTCTTTTTTTAGTAGCATGGTTCTCTGAATGAGGATATGCTCTCTCTTGAAGCACCATATCGTCCTCAAGAAGGTGCTTGAGAGCGTTTACTAGGTTTTGAGTTGATCCTTCACCCATTTTTTGTTCAATTTCTTGAATATCACCGCAAAAATAGTCTTCAATTTCCCACTGTAGTTGTATTATGCCTTCTAATTCATCAGATGTGTGGGGAACATACCCAACAAAATAATAAACAGGCTTCGTATCACCCTTCCAAGTGATATCTTCGGTGGCCAAATAGTCTATTTTCTTGACTTTTAGCGATAATTCCTCTAAAGTTTCACGATAAAAAGCAAAATTCGGCTCTTCGCCTTCCATAAGGTGTCCCCCGGGTGCATCCCACTCAAGAGAATCAGACCTTTGTGTGATAATAATCTTTCCATCATTAGTAATAATAAGCCCTTTTGATATTTCGTTGATATCTTTTAGTAAATCATCAGGGTTTTTGACGACAATATCACTCTTGTGAAGTTTTTTGTAAGCCTCAATCGCCTCACGCTCACTCGGACAGTCATCATAATGTAAAGAGGAGCCTAACTCATATAATTTTTGTGCCTTTTTTTCACCGTTTGTGTAAAAAATTCCATCAACTTCAATTTTTAGTTGATCTAACATCACCCTAACCGAACTTTCTGGTACTTCAAGGGCTTGCATTCTTGAGGTAACAACGAGAACTGTGGCTCCAGACTGCTTGAACTTCTTTATTCTTGCAATAATTTGCTTATTGACTCCACCAAAGCGATACAATGTCTCCTCACCATCATTGGATTCCTCGTAGGATTTTACAATGGTGTTATCAAAATCGAATGTGACAACCTTTCCGTTCTTGTTTTCATTTAATTTTTTCATTTTGTCTAATAGGTCTCTCATATTCTTATCCTTTTTATATATTATAACACATTATTCTGTCTTTGTCAAGCTATTCCTCGGGCAATTCGTACAACGAGGGGTCTAAATCTGGGTCTAACTCATAATCATCTGCTTGGGATCTTATCCTCTGCCCTAAACTCTTTGGATTATTCACAGATGGGCTCTTCACATATCGATATATATGAGAATAAGCAAGATCTTTTACGGGTTTTGATAATAAATTACGCCTTCCAGCATACTGTGCCGCCGAGGCCATTGGATTATACGTTGACCAAAACATAAATTCGTTTATCAAAAATTGATAATATTTTTTTATTGCTTCAATATCATCTTTTTTTATTTTTTCAAGCAAGTCTGAGTCATAACCAAATTTGTTAGCCATCACATTTACTCTACTTTCTGATGATGCGTCCGAAAGAACAGCGTTTTGTAATTTCTTTATTCCAATATTGTTTATTATATCCTTTAGAACATCAAAAACTCTAGCAGCATTTCTTGGGTTATCTGCAAAGTCCGTTAGTTTCCACTGAACACCAGCGTCTTCCATAACATTTCTCAGACCTTGATGTTTTGATCTCTCAACATGTCCTTCGTGCTCTTCCTCACCAGAGACTTTACTTTGTGGAACCCCACCAGTTTGTGTTGAAGAAGAAAACATTTCTTCCAACTCTTCTCTTTCGTCCTCTAATGGTGCTGCGTATCCTTGAACGGCCCCACCACCCATAGCACTCATCTCATCAAGAGATTCAGATTTGTAATTAGCATACCTTGCCTTTACAGCATCCTCTGCTTTTTCTTTTGATGCGTGACAAGATTCAATTTTATCACTTCCACCTTTCTTTACAACAGCATTTCCATCTTTGCCGTCGGCATTTTTACAGTCTTGGGTATATGCTTTCCATTTTTCAAGTAACAGTTTCATACTATTCACCTCATCATCGTAAATAGTTGTCTAAGATCTTAATCTGGAATCCAAAAGCGGTCTCCACCATATTCATATATTGCATGCATCATATGTCCTGTAATATCAACGTGGCTCATTCCAAATGCATGTCCCATTTCGTGTTCTAATAGTCTAGGCATATGTGTATTTCCGTTTGGAAGCAAGATTGATGCCGACCTCATATCGTTTATTATCATTATCCTTGAAGTAACAGCGTAGGTTCCTTTCTCGCGTTCTCCTTCGCCTCTTATAAAGATCACACCATCAACAAATTTCCCTTTACTACAAACTGTATTATCATCATCCCAATGCACACTCTTGACTTCATATCCTCTTATGCCCCACCACTGAACTGCATTACCGACACGATACCGGGTGACTGAACTGCACGGACAAACAACAAGAATGGGAGTTTGAGTCTGCCAAGAACCAACAATAAAACGGTTGTGTTCCCAAGCAGTCTTTATTCCCGAGCCCAGACAAAACCCAATGATGAGTGCAACCAACAACCAAAGACCATAGTGTCTTCTTAGCATCCCCAGATACCATATTCTATTGTGATTGTTTGGTTTGCCTCCGGTATTGAACCTTCTTCGAACACTACAGAGTTTGTGTTTGAATCATAATACCATCCAGTCGAAGTAATCTGTCCATTGATCTTGACCAGAATAGAAGATTCAATTGGGTCATCTTCGTCAAGACCGAATCTTGTTCTGACTGTTACGGTGCTTGCGAGGTCTTGCATCTGTGCTCCCCAATCAACCGAACATATAGAGTACCACTCTCCACCATAGCGCTGAATCATATCCCAGTATCCCATTCCATACTGAACGCTTCTAGGCACCCCATTGTAATTATAACTACAACCAGATGGGGCATCACCGATTACACCAAAATGTTTCATCGTATTCACGTCTGGTCTGAGGTTATCAAAGAAATAAGTATAAGAGTTCCAGCCTCCGATAGAGCCATCTGCTTCATCAGAAACATATATAACAACAGTAGTAGCATCATCTCTCCAGAACGGAGTATTCGGAGCACCACCGTTATAAGGATCTTGGTTTTGAAAAAACTGTTTCGCCATCATAATCCCGCGTTCAAAAGCAGAACCACCAGTACCAATTTGAGAAATAATTCCTTGAGTCCAATCAACAGGATTAGGGAAAGCATTATCAATCCAACAAACTAATGCACTACACTGCAGTGCATCTCTATCTGTTGTGATAAACCCAAGATGAAAATCAGCGCCTGTTGATAAGAATACATTCATGAAAGCAGTCATTTGATTTGATAGTTCCCCTTGGAACATTCCCATAGAACCAGAGTTATCAATAACAAATACTATGTCTAAAATCGCCACCTCTTCTTGTATATGTTCTTGGGTTATATATTGCTCCATAATTCCTTCGCCGATTTGCAACAGTTCCACTTCTGGTGTTTGAGGGTCATTACCACGAACCGTCACTTGACTTTCATCAGCACCTGTATCGCTTGGAATATATGAAATAAGAAAATCTACTTCTTGATTAGGATCGAGAACCCAAGGCGGCGGAGGTAAAGAGCCAAACTCCATAATGATATCAACTGGTTGCGTTACCATCTGCACTACTTCATCAACAGTCAGAGGTAAATTGCCTTTATTACGGATGGTGATTCTCTCTTCATTATCACACCCTAATGATATAAGCCCATAATCGAACGTGGCTGGCTCGACAGTCATCACAGGTGCATCACCCTTCCCAAGCAAGAGAACTTCAATCTCGGGGCTCTCATCGTCGTTAGAAGCGATCTCTATAAGACCACCATTACTCTCATATGTTTGAGGTTCATAATATACGTCAATTTGAATACCTTCGCCCGGTTGCAATTCCCAATCTTCTGTAGCGTTACTACCGATTGAAAATCGATCATTACCTGCAATAAGCAAAAGAGGATCAAGTACTAATACTTCATCCCCCGCATTTACAATCGTCAATTCTTCAACCCCTGTTTCGTAACCCGACCTCATATTACCAAAGTCAATGACCTCCGGTAGTACCACAATCTCCGGCTGCGGGTCCTGTATTTTATTTAGCGCTATATCATTACAAGCGAATAATAGTCCTAATATCCACATTCATAAATCCTCCATGTCTAAAGTAAATAGGGGGCAATAGAGGGATTTGGAAATTGAATGGTTATTTTATTTTTCTTTGTGTTCTTTGAGTACTTCGAGAATCACGGAAGTTAAGTAATTTTTATCTAATTTATTAATTGCTTTACTTTCGTTTATTTCGGTCTTCTTAATTTGATCGGCGATTGTTTTACCAATGATCATCATCCGTTGCGGCGTGAAGATTCTCTGAGTCAGTTTCATTACACTAGAGAGGTATTCTCTTTCTATTTGATCACGATATTCTTTCGAGGATCTTCCATCGTCATTATCTTGCAATAGTTTCGAGGACACACTAAAAGATATTACAAGTTTACCAGTATTAGACAATCCCGTTCGGACACGCAATCTGTTCTCAAAATCAAAAAAGTCATTAATATCTGGGTTCAATATATCTTTAAGAAAATCATTATAAAAAGTTTCTTGAAACTTCTTTGCTGCATCTTTGTATTTTCTTCCACCAGTTTTCATTAGGGGTTGTGCAATGGCAACAATCTGAATTCTTCCACGCAAAGTAACATTCTGTGGAGTTACATCCTCTATTGAGAACATTAGGTGTCCCCAATTAGTATTGATACCTCCGGCTTTTGCGAAATTACTGAACGTCCCTTCATAAGTTTTTGAGTTATAAAACCCATCATTTATCTGGTTGGTCATTTTTGACCAAGTTTCCGTAATTGGTTCATCCGATTTTAGCCCGAGGTACTTTAGAAGATTATTTACTTCTTCTTCGGCTTCTCGTCCTTCAAGATTATCCCAAGCGTACTCATTCAGTGTTGGTTCACCAAAGAACTCGTAGAACCATTTGATTTTATCCCAATATTTTTCTTTTGGAACCTTGTTGTTTTTTCCCAAAACTTGAACAATCATTTGGTTTCTTCTATTCCACTCAACCATAACATGCCAGTTTGGATTCCCATCTTCATTCATACTCATCAGGTTGTATAATATAGAATCGTCCACTTCTGCCTGACCACAGTTGTTCATCTTGCGAGCAGAAACAGAACAAGAGTTTCCGTTTACAGCATGCCAGAAATAACCATCATCAAATTTATGAAACAAACACCCATCTCCATCAACAGTGTTCTCATCGCAGGGAGTCATATCAAGTTCAAAGGATTCATCTTCGATAAAGACTCTGGTTGCCATGACGATACTACCAACTTCGGGATCATTCTTGGCTTTTTTATAAAAAGCAGCAAGTTTTTTTAGATTTCCATCGCCTTCATCTTTATTGATAAACTTGACAATGTCTTCGATGTCGAATGATGCCTGATCAATATCCTTATACATTCGAAACATCAATGTTCGTTTTATTTCTTCTTGAAAAGTCTTTTCGAACTTTTCATCGGCATCAACAGCCTTAGCGAATCTTGAAACTTTTTTAGATAGAGACTTTATCAACTTTGAGAGGAAGGACAATTTTCTCATTCCTTCTCCTCTTTCTCTTCTTATTTTGTCCCACATCTTATTTGCTTGGGCGAGCCCTTCCTTTTCATCGAACCCTTTTATATCATCAATGAATTTCATCGCGGCTTTCAGTTTTTGAGGATCTTCATCAAAAAAAGCATAAGCAAAAGAACCAAACATATCTCGATATCTTTCCCAGATAGAATCAGGATTGAAATAAAACCACTCCATTGACCCAAGAAAATATTTTGATATCAAGTCTTCCGCACGAACGCCCTTGTTGGTCAATGCTTTGATCTCATCTCTCATGTCGTTGAATGCCTCGGGCCAATAGGAATCCCATGCTTCATTCAGCAATCCATCGCCCCGCGATTTCGCGCCAAAATTTCCAACATTTTCAATGATTTCACTCAAAGGTGCAACCGTTACCTTCGTATTTTCCGAACCCAACGACTCCAAACACTCTTCCAAAGATGCTATTCGAAGAACTTCTTCAATCGAATTCAATAAATATTTTTTATCAAGTTTCATTTTGATCGTCCATTTGCGCAATAAACTCGGGGAGTTGCTTTAGGGCTTGACGGAGAATCTCCTCGGCGCCAGTAACATCATCCGCCATCTTTAGAACTAAAGTCAGCAATTGAGTGAACTCCTCCTTATTATCAATGCGATTGGACATCGCGTCTTTGACGCGCTCAACGTCCGGAGACAGTTCCATCTCGGGAGTGAGATCTCCGAGTTCCTCTTTTATCATTTCTAATAATATTTTTTTTGTTATTTTCATTGTTGATATCCTTGAACAATAATACGAAAAGACCAGAAGTCATTTTATTTACCTTGTCCGCGACGAGGCTTCTTGTAGCCTTTCGACTTTGTCGACCCTTCCGGGCCTCCACCTTTCCGTCCGTATTTAGTTTTCTTTCCTCGTCCTTGACGAGTTTTCTTTTTTACATGTGGTTGTTTAGCGGCCATTGTCTATGCTCCTGAGAATTTATTTTGTTGTTTCTTTGAGGCCAGAATATTACCTCTGGAATCTAATAGGTTTCCATACTTATCAGTTAGCCCTAATTTACTTAGGCGCCATCCCTCAATATCGATGAACCTTCCTTCATCATCTGGTATAATTGCTTTACCGGGCACCTTTACATATATAGGCTTCTTTATATGTTTACCATCATTATCAATCACATCTGTAACAATCTCTAATTGCACCGTATTTTGTTGGTAATTCTTTTTGAGCGACAATGTGCCCTGCACATCAACGGAAGCCTTTATTCGCACCATTCTGGGCTTTAGTGGTTCTGCATTAGCGCTCTTATCAAAATACACTATACCCGATTGCCATGGCTTCACTTTCGAAAACTGTGCCCGGCCTTCTTCTATAAGGGTATCACTTATAACGTCATTGATTATTTCATTCAATAATTCTTTTGTAAGTTTTTTCATTTTTTTTATTCCTATTGGTACTTCAATGGATCTGAGTGTTTCCCCCGGTTTCCATCTTTCCATAATTTTATTAAAGACATTGCAACCATTGCCGCCAACTCTGTTCCGGAATCCATTTGGGTCAATAGAAGCGAATAAAGATGATCTGACTCTTTATCGTCCATATCGATGCCCAATTCTTTCTCTGCAAGCATAAGGACGTTCTCGATGAACATCTCCAATGCTTTGGTCATCTTCAAAGGGGTGTTCGGGTCCATTGGATCATCGTGCTCACCCTCAAGTAAGCCAACCTCTTCTTTTATAATTTTTACTAATTCTTCTTTACTTATTTTCATTTTTTGTTTCTCCATGAAATTTTATAGCAGTTTTATATCTCAAAATTTTTTTTTGGTAATTTTTTCTCATCATAAATAGTCAAATGAAGATCTAATTGAGGGAAAAAGTGAAATCTCGGAAATTTGGCCGAGCGTATGAATGTACCTCGCTGCGCTCCCAGCCGAAACCCGTAACGTAAGTACTTATTTCGACCCTTCGTCTAGACCCTCCACCAGTAGGGGGGGAGGGGGCACACCGTAACAAAACATGTTACGCGAAACACAAGACAAAAGTTTTCGGTCAAAAAATGACCGGACATTATTTGGCATTCGGTGTCCAAGTGTCACCGAAGGTTTCGTTCAACTCAGCAACCAACCAGTCAGGTCGGCCTGCATCCTCGAGACCTTGGGCAACAGCGGGGGCCGTAGGAAGCCGAGGGGCCGGGGCCTTCGCACGGGCAGCCTTAGTCTTGATTGATACAGTTGCATACTCATCGAACTCCCAGCCGGAAGCCTCGGCACCATCGATACCAACAAGCATTTCATTTGACTCCCGTACTCTCGAGATGATAGACTCAGTCAATTGGTTTACAATCGCACCCGCTTCATAGAACGCGTCAGTCATATCAGCCTTGCGAGCCTCGAGGCCAGCGATTTCAATCTCCGCACTGTTAGCGGAAGCGTCAGCCACGCGTGCCATCAAAGCCTTACGCTCATCAGTCAATTCAGCCTCATCGAATTGGATACGGACACGCTCACCAACACGGCCAACAACCTCACCAAATCCAACGGACGGGTGAAAGGCGATAGTGTTCATCTTAGGGAAGCGAGAACCGGAAGCGGTGAGAACAGATTGAGAAGAGAGAGAAAGATTTGATTTAGTCATAGAGACTCCGAAATTGAAAGGGGGCTGAATTGCCTTCCTTGTATATATAATGTATCATGCTGGGACAGGGTTGTCAAGAAATAAGGGAAAGTTTTTTGGACATTTTATGTCCGTTATTTATATGGTCTCAGATAGATGTGCTTTCCACCACGACAAACAAAATAAAGTTTGCCATCTATAACTGAGTACCACGGATTATTTTGAAACTTGTTCATCGTCGTATATCTCCATGAGGTGGTACGCTTCACACATTAGGATGCCAGCGAGGGTTGAAAGAAACATAACAATAACAACATCGAAAGGGGTGATTAGCATGAAAGAACTCCGGCGATAGCATACATTGAAAAAAGGAAGGAAAGATAAATAGTAATTAATAACATGGGATCTCCGATGTTTATGGGTTTCATTGAATAAGACCAGCGTGACGGGCGGCTTCAACAAGCATAATACTTGAAGGCTTGACTTCTCGCTTGATAAGTCCGACGTGCTGGGAGGTTGTCATTGACATGAAAGCGTTGCCGGTTGCTGTGAAGTCATAGACAAGCACACCATTGGTAGTCCATTCGGCTATCTTGAGATTGTAAGAATAAAGCGAATTGCCTCTAGCGAAGAGGTTTAAGCCACGAGCATCGCGACCAGAAAGGAAAGAGTAGATTACATCTGAGTTAGTTGAGATAGCCATGATTGGCTCCTTTGTTATTGGTTATATATATAATGTATCACGTTGAAAGAGTTTGTCAAATTAAAAGATGGACAAATTATGACCGGTTTCTTTTGTTCTCGAGTTTTTGGATAAGACGAGCAATGGCAAGCCGTGATTGGTGCGAGGTCAAACTACAGTATCTTAAGAAGTGATCGAAGGGAATTCCAAGAGGTTCTAACATGTTTGTAGAGAGATCTTGAGTTTGTTTGAGTTTGAAAAGTGCTTCATCAAAAGTCATTGGATACTATCCTTGTTTGAGGTTATACTATAATGTATCACGTTGAAAGAGTTTGTCAAGAAAAAAGTTTATTTATTTTCCTATCCTCTCAAACCTTCAAGAGAGGCGGCAAGCATAACCGAAATAGCCACACCGTTCTTGGCATAGTGCCGTGCGGTTTGAGCGTTAGCAACGTCCATGCGTTGGTTGCCGTGTTGAACATAGTATTGACCCGATGGAGATACGAAAGCGTTAACGTTCACTCTTGTTTCAACTGGTTGCAAGTTCTTCATTGGAACCCGACCGGAACGATAAGCACGGGCTGATTGAAGGTTAGAACAAATAACGGTTTGGCCATTGGTATCGGTAGTTTGGATTGAAGTATAAGAAACCATGTAAGCCCTCCAAGGCTTGATTGAAAAGAGTAATTTCCTTTCTTACCTATAATGTATCATACCCTAACTAACTTGTCAAATAAAAACTGTTTCTTTTCCGGACAAAAAATGACCGAAAATAAAGAACCTCGGTATTCCGGGGCTGAAATACTATACCCTCCCTAAGCGTACGCTAACACGCGCATGACTCCGAAGGAGCCGTACGTATGCATGTAGTCGTTGATAGTGCCGGTATAACGGGGGCTTTGGTTGGATGACGCGCGGAACGTGTTATATAATTATGTAAAGTTTTTTCTGAAATCGTAACATGCGCGTAACAAGGCAAATGAAAAAACGTAATGAAATCAAGGGGTTAGTACTACATGCCCCGTAAGGATACGCTCGAATTGGTGGGGACTGTGGGAACCGAATGTTACGCGCTCGATATAATTATGTAAAGTATTTTTTCAGAAGAGGCCCTCAATATAATTATGTAAAGTAATTGGATCCGTCGATAACGCCCGAACCACGGGCATTGTAGAACCCTCGATGATACGGGGCTTATCGCGATCCCCCGATTTTAGGGCATTTTAGGGGTTTTTGGGTGTTTTTCACGTATATGCATGTACGAATAATCCAAGTTGAACCTCGACAATCGGCAGTTCAAGGGGTGTATGAACGAAAACACACACTTTCAAGGAATACACGTCAAGAGCAAAAAAGGTAGGTTGAAGTTGCATTATCGTCGGTTTGAACTACTTACGTCAAGTAAGGTAAATCCTAAATAGTGTAGGTTCTAAAAGGATTATTTGAAGATCGGGTGTTACGGAATATGATGTTACGTTACGTGTTACGCTATGTTTCGCCTATAACCTCGGATATACGGGGGAAATGTGGGCTTGCTACAAGCACTACAAGCGCACTCCAGCACCCACAGAACAGGCCCACAACACGTCCACATTGCATCCTATGGACGCAGACGCGTCAACACACTCCCGCATCACTCAAAGCGCGTCTATGCACGTTTACGGGCTTGAAAGGCATACTCGGGTCGGGGTACGGGGGTATCTGGGTAGAAGGGAAACAGAACGCTGTATGGGGGGATACAGGCACGGACACCACATCCGAAGAGGATTATTTTTTTCATAAAATAAGAACTATAATTCACATACACGTAACAGGGGTAAGGGGCATCCGCTACGCTTCAGCCCCAGATGAAGCCAAGGGGCATCAACAGGCGGGATAGTATCCATATATGAGTATTCAAATCATTTGCTGGCGATACCTGACAATAACCGTGATGCTCATAGTCACCTATATCCAATACGATAAACATAACACCACCACGAAGAACTAAGTCCCCTTTCTGAATAATACTTCCTTCCTTTCCTTTACCTATCATTCTCTTACTCGTTATCCTTATTGATGTTATTATTCTTCTACCCGTTTTTTACTTCTTCTTTCTTTTTACAATTATTTTTTTAGGGCCTCGGGAACTTCCAGTCTATCAAGGAAGAACGTGTCATAATGCGCTACGCTTCCATCGTTCCATAAGACTTCAGCAAATACACCGTTCAATGATATATCGATAATAACTCCTATTCGTTCATTATTCGAGAATATATCGACAACTAAATCGCCCTCTTTCAATGCCGTCATATCAATTCCAGATACTCGACATGAACTTCATCGACGATACCATTATTCCAAAGAACCATCCAGCAATTCGGTATTTCTCCTTTCTCGATTACAACTCCAAGTTGATCTTTATATTCATGCAGGTTGGTTCCAGAACCTCTTAGCCATATATCCGACCATTTGACCAAGACACCCTTCTTCATAGTTTTTCCATTACTGCGGGTGTCAGGAACACTGCTCGGTTTAGACTTACCACAAAAACTTTATATTGCTTCCAGCGGTTTGGGATTGACTGAATGATGCCAACTTGACCATTTATATTGTGTATGCTCATATTATCTCGTATATAAATTAGATCGCCTATCTTCATTCTTCCTTCCCTAAATTGTAATTGAGAACCTCATAAAAAATAAGGAAACTAGACCAATTTGTTGTATGCACATTTTCATAATCATCTATGAAGCGAACCTCGATATATTTATGGCCATATTGATTGACTTTTTCTATCGCATGCCCGTATCTTGAACCATCGGCATCTGTTATTAACATTACATTATTCATTTGTTCTCCAGTGTATCGAGTTTTGTTAAGGCATAAGAGGAATGATGGATAATGTCTCCAAAGTTCCACAGAACCCAGCAATGCAGGCTAAACGGTGTTCGCTCTGTTTTTGTTATTATTCCGATCCCAAGCGTGTCACCATCTTCTGCATCATATTTTACTAAATCGCCTACTTGCATAATACCTCCAACGCACGGGACGGTTCCCAATAAATAGATAAATCATCCCAAATTATCTTTGCTTTGTCTCCAAGATAATTCAAATCAATCACGATACCAATGTCACCATGCATATCTCTTTTGACTGTTACTAAATCACCTATTTTCATTTATCACCTCTAACCAAGATTGACGCTCCATTCTTCGTTCTCCCTTGGACGTTTGCACCAGTAAAAAAGCCTCAGCCATTGATATATTGTACTTGACTTCCACCACAACACCGTACACGTCGGTGCTTATATATCTCTTCAATCTTACTAAATCTCCAACTTTCATAATCTCTCCAAATATGTATAATGAACCACGCGAGTTTCCCCACAACTCCACACAACCGAATAGCAAGGTTCACCCTTTCCGCTTTTCACAATGCCAACCGAGTTTTGATAGATTTCTTTGAGGCCGATTTTATTGGCTATCCAAGTTGATGAGTAAACCACCAATTCTCCTATCTGTAATTTCATTTGATCTCCCTTACATCATATAGATAAAGCCAGTATTCACCGCCAGTGCGAATGTTTTGAACCATTACTTTTCTTTGGGCCTGTTCAATAATTTCAGTTACCATCGATAGTTGAGCAGGAAACGGATGGTTGTGCAGCCTCTTTTCAATGACTAAATCGCCTACTTTTAGGTTGACTTTTTGATCCTCAACATCTCGCTGTTCAGCACAGCCTTCACAAACGTTTTCACCATCATAATCGACGCACATATAGGACATTGGGATAAGATGAGCACAATCGTCACATTCTACTTCTTTATCAAGCCAAGAGGTTTCTGATTTTATCATTTGAACTCCATTCGTTCGGGTTATGTTAATAATGTATCACGTTGTGGGGATTTGTCAAATAAGAAACGGTCAAAAAATGACCGCTTTTTATTTACTGTCCAGTTTTACGGGTGTTAGAAGAATGACCTCGCGAGCATAAAGCCAATAAGAGTTCCCAAGGCTTTCAAAGTGAACCTTCACAAGGATCGTTGTGGCTTGGGACTTTTCAACAAAGTGACCTTCAACGTCAACAACAATTCCAAGTTGGTTTTTTGCCCATTGCTCGTAAACATGGCCGTTTACATAAGCACGTAGGGTGTCACTGTCCACCGTCACGAGATCACCAACTTCAAACACCACTGAAGCCTTTTAGTAATTTATTGGTGAGATACCACCACCAAATAGTGCCTTGAAAGTATCTTCTAAGGTTGTATCTTTATTGCTATCGTTTGCAATAACTCTAGGCTTTCCATCACTATTCCACCAGACCTCTTCAGCCTCATCGAAGTCTTTCCGACAATAAAATAATTTTTGGCCCTTCAGTTCCTTGAAAGAGCACATAAACAAATCATCTGGTCTTTTTCTGCGGTGCTTTATTAAGATTGCAGTGCCGATACCGTACTTGTAATGCTCTATTGTGAAAAAATTATCTTCCATTGTGCCTCCAATGGTTTTGGGTTATACTATTATTGTATCCTATCAGTAACTATCTGTCAAGGAAAGTAACGGTCAATTTCTGACCGTTTTTTCTCCTTCCTCCAGTATCTCTAGTATTCCTCTTGAGATTGATTGTTCTGTAAAATGTAGTTGATAATCATAACGGTCGAAAAACCGCACACTATAGCCAACCCTGCCGTCATTCTGAGTAGTTTTCTCCGCATGTCCATAACCTCTATCTTTGTGTTTTATTAATAACATTTGGTCTATCCTCGATCAATCCGGTGTCAAGCCCTTCAGTAACTGAGATTACATTCCTTCTTGGTATCCTTCTCTTCACAAGTCCAACATGTCCAGATGTTGTCTGTGATACGTAATTACCACCCTTACTTGTATAATCATATACAACGGTGATTGCTGTGCCATCCCTTTGTGGAATGTGTTCGGCAATACGGAGATCATAAGAATATAGAGATTGTCCATCTGTCTTTAGTCTACCAGCATTTGCAGTGTTTAGGTTCATAAAAGCGTCTACAACGCCCACGTTATCGGTCATATAAGGCATAAGCCCTCCTTTGGTTGGTGGATCACAATTGATCCATGTTAATAATGTATCCTGTCAGTAACTATCTGTCAAGTTAATAGTTGAAATTATTGTGAAATAGCATATTTTTCCTTCAATTCCCTCATCATAACGGCAGTCTTATGCCAATCGTCATGCATCCTCATTGTTTCCACCGTAGGCATGAGAAAAATTGGTTTATCCTTTATTCTCTTGGTTATCTCGAAAGCGTTTTTGTAATCTTTGCAATGAGCAACAAGATAACCAGTATACAAATGCGAGACTATACACTGTTTTGTATATCGTGTTCTCTCTCCATCTTGCTTTTCATTCCATTCAATCAATGATTTATGAATGATAAAAGGATAAACATGTTGTGCTGGCATAGTGACTGTTGTTTTGTTACCGTCCCCAACATTTGAAGCAACGGTAATTGTTTGTCTCGTAAGGCTCATATAGGCTCCTAAAGGCATTTGTGAGGGTTCATAGGGGTGTAGGTAGGGTATGAGAGTGTAAGGCCGTTATGGGGCCAATATGATCCAATTTTGAACTATACAAGATAATCCATAAGATCTTAGGCCCAAGTTATCCCAAGTAACTTGGAACCAACCAAAGCCAAGATATGTAACAGCGCCTTGCTCATTCTCTAAATAGCCGAGTGGCTCGGTGTCCTCGTCAACATAGATAACCTTGTCTCCAATGGACGGCCTCCATCTGCCTTCAAGTTGTTTCTCTATCCTGTCGGCCAATTCGAACATGTTAGCAGATAAAGCCTTATCCTTCTCAGTAGGTTCATAAACGTGTTCTTTGATAGGCCGCTGTGGGAGCGGCTTCAAATCAAGATACTTGTATTTCATTTATCCACCGCAATGACACGCTCGTTTGTCGTAAAGTAAGGACGAGCAGCACATTCTGGAGTTGTCATCCACATTCGCTGACATTTAGATGGAACTGGTTTTGGTGCTTCCATATCTGTTAGGATGATATGACCATCGAATTGACGTTCATTTACCCAACGTGTCGGGGCATCAAAGCAAGTACCTCCACAAGATACACGCTCAAAAGTCTGTCGTTTACCTTTTTTCCAAACATAAACTTCATCTTCAGCAACTTCTGTATCGAAGGGAACCACGGTAAACTCGGCATACTTAGCAAGACCATTCAATTCAGCAAAGAAGATGCCAAGCATTTGATCTGAGACAGACCCCGATTGATCGATAGAGATAGCAATCTTTGCTGTACGATTGACCTTCTTTCCGGCATGAATATATGGGAAACGCTTGTTTATCCTCCGCACTGTCGAGCGACGATTAGCACGTTGGGAAGTCTTGACGAAGTATCGAAGGACAGACCGCCAGTTCACTTTAGGTGTAACCATGTCTTGGATCTTCTTTCTCATATCCTGAGATACAGAACCCCAGCCACGGCCACCAGAATTGACTTCGTCAGTAGCCTTGCGGATAGCGTCTTTCAAGCGTTCCTCGGCCATTGCCTTAGTCTCTTGATCAACTTCACCCCAACCGCTATGGTCATCGAGGCTATCAGGTAAGCCACCACCAGAACCGGAGCCGTTGCCTTCAGATGGATCTCCATCCCCTTGGCCTTCTCCACCTTCTCCATCACCTTCGCCATCTTGTGGAGGCTGGAATTGCGGGTCGTTCTGTAACTTGGAGAAATACCATTCTGCTGACATCTCCAAGGGATAGTCTTGAAATGGCTCTTGTGTCGGGATACAACCACCTTCTGGGAGTTTACCAACCAAGAATGAATTGATAGCCAAGTCAGTGGCTACATTCCACATCTTGCTCATGCCCTCGGGGGGTAGCCGACCAGTAACGTGTTCAAATATAAGATGATAGAACTCGTGCATAAGAACACCAAGCCGCTGTTCTTCGGGCATTTCAGCGAAGAAGTTAGGGTTGTAGAGCATGACGAACTGAGCAGTATCAGGATCAATCATCACACCGGCAGTTGGAATAGCAGTGCTTTCCTTCTTATGGATACGACGAGACAAGCCAGCAAAGAACGGCTCAGATTGCAGCAATTTGAAAGTGTGCTTATTCAAATCAAACACTGGTTTAGGTGTATTTTCATTTTTGTTTTCAGTGGTCATATGACCTCCAAGGATTTGGGTTATACTATAATGTATCCTGTCAGTAACTATCTGTCAAATTATTTCGGGTGCATTTGAGGACATTTTTTGTCCTCATTGCTACACCCTCGATATACTCGTTACTTTTTTGCACCGAGGATTTCTATCATATAATCTCGAACTGAAGTTCCACCAGATAATTGCACTGAGTGAACACCTGCTGCATTGTGCTTGGCTTCGGAGCCAGAAGCAATTACAGTCCAGAATGACATACCAATCTCAGATGGTAATGTTACCATATACTCAGCAACATTTTTCAATTGATCCTTGGATAATTTATCATCGAAACACTTGCTTTGCTTGAACTTCTCGATAAGAGCGTTGTGGTCATTGATCTTGAACTCTTTGGTGAGTTCGATCTTACCTTCATCTAAGATGTTTTCAACAGTTACAATCTTTTTATAGTTTGCAACAAAGTCATTGAAAGCAACCGCACCTTCGAAGCCAATGAAAGAAGAGGCAAGGTGATAAAGTACAGGACTTTGCTTGATCTCACCCATAGACTGGAGAGCGTCGGATAAACGAACCCAAGAGCGACGAGATGGATAAACCTTGTTAGGCTCGTACTCATCGGTATGTTCGAGGTGTTGATGGTTCTGATTGATGAAGTCCCAAACTTGTGAAACAACATTACCATCGGCCCAATTCAACCAATCTTCAACAGTTGGTTGAACGTCAAAGCAGGTGTAACGATCCAATTCTGCTGGATCCATTTCGCCTACTTGATACTGAGCACCGTGCTCTCCACCGTTTACACAAGCGAAGATAAGTGTGTCGGGGTGTAGGGTATATCCCGCGATCTTGCGGCTGTCGCACAACTCGAAGATACCTTGACGAACTTCCATAGTTGCACGGTCAACCTCATCGAGAAATAGAACACAAGGCTCGTTACAAGCGTTGTGAAGCCATTCTGGAGCCAACCAAGTAGTGACATTGCCTTCTACCTTTGGTAAACCAAGCAAGTCTCCCTCAGTCATTTGAGAGGCACGACGTTCAATGACAGGCAAGCCGCGATCTTCAGCAATCTGATATACAATAGCAGATTTACCGATACCGTGTCTACCACGGATAAGAACAGGGAACTTAGCGTCAAGGATGTAAGGAAGGACTGAGTTTAATGTTTTGAAGTCAATAGCCATGATAGGCTCCTTATGTAAAGTGTCTCGAATGGACGGGTTATATAATAAATAGTGGTTGAAAAAAGAAAGTGTGTTGTTTTGCTTTCATATAAGTAATGTATCACGTTCAGTTGATTTGTCAAATTAAAAAGTGGACAATTTTTGACCGTTTTTATTTTGCCTCGGTGATCTCGTAAAAGTCAGGGTTAACAGTATACATATCTCCATCTTGGATTTGGATAATAGGGAGTATTCGGCCTGTCGTTGTGTCGAAGCCCTCTATTATTCCTTTTATGCTTTCGAACCCGTTGCGGCCTCTTACCTCTTGTGGATAGTCTGATTTAGGTTTGACGGTATCGCCTATTTTGAATGAGTTGCTCATTGGAGCCTCCGGTTGTTTTGGTTATATTAGTAATGTATCACGTTCAGAAGATTTGTCAAATTAAAAGTTCAATTTCTTATTTTGCCTCGACAGGCTCGTTTGTTTTGCTTCTTCTTTTTATTTGCGGTGACGGTGTGAAGCCCACCTCGCCATTCGTGAAGGCTTCCACCTTCTTCAAAGTGTAACTTGCGTTCAATTCCTCTTATTCG
>Ga0098038_1000047_pt1 | contig 49086 bp, 53 predicted proteins | sample 5B_taG_FD_75051 | JGI IMG/M metagenome (GOLD analysis project Ga0098038, IMG submission 75051) | Marine viral communities from the Subarctic Pacific Ocean - 5B_ETSP_OMZ_AT15132_CsCl metaG | ecosystem: Environmental > Aquatic > Marine > Oceanic | place: Pacific Ocean | collected 2015-01-08 | reverse complement strand
CTGGCTGGCATACCTCAGGTGAGGCGGATATAAGCTCTGCAGAGGCGTCTGATGGATTAACCATCTATGTCAAACCAAAGTATGCCACAAATTAAATAGACGAGGTTCTGGAGATATACCAGAGATGGTTGGTGTGAGATTAGGTAACCAGGAGAATGTCCTGTATGTAGTCTATTTATAATTGGTTAACCACGGGGAGTGAGAGTCTAGTAGCGCTAGAGAGGCTCCCCACAATTTTGGAGGTAGTATGACTTGTTTAAAATGTTTTAAAAAAGACTCTACGACAATAGAGCACAGCCTACCAGATATGCTATCTCATCTTGCTAACTATACTATATGTAGTGATTGTGATGATAGTTTAACAAGGGCAAGACAAAGATATAAGTCACGTAGTGGCTATTATAAAAAAATACAACAAAGGTATAGAGATAATCTAGATCACCAATATATCAATCGATTATTAGCAGATAGCAGTGATTTATTGCCTAGTGATATACCAGAGGAATTAACAGATGCTAAAAGACAGCATTTACAAATGAAGAAATTATTAAAGGAGGAGTAATGACAGATAAAAAGTCAGATAATACAGATTATAAAGATTTCAACGAAATGGCCAAAGCACACAGAATTGTCCTTAAATCGTTGATTAACAAAGACTTGCACTATGATAATAAGGAAGCCATAGAGATCAACAATGGTTTTGGCAAGCAAGTAAACTTCCTAAAAACAGTGATGGAAGGATACAAGTTGATGAAAGTAAAACCGTCCAAGAAGGACTTAAACCTATAACAGTTATAAGGAGAGCATATTATGCCAGCAAATAATGGAGTAAACGTAGAAGTATCATCATACACAAGAGGTGGTACATTTGAATCAGGAACATTCGCAAAGTTAGCAGATGTACTTAGAGAGTATCAAGTAGATCAGGGCGAAGCTATTGTAGAGGTTACTGGAGATGACGGCGAAGAAAGAAGAGTTACAGCTGCAATGAACTTACAAGAAGGTGATACTATTGTAATCATGAAGGCTAAGAACAAATCTGGAATATAGTCGGCTAAGTAATTAATCAGAACGGGAGTAGTATGGGTATTATATGAGGACTTAACGACCTTATATCCCTACTAAGACATCTAGCGCACTACTCCCCTTCTCTAACTATGGAGGTTAAATGGAACAGTTATTATTAAAATGGTATGACTCAATACCACGAAGCTTAGACCATGCACCTGCTATGAGTTTACGTAATCAAGCCACATATCTTTTAAAAAAGTATACAACACAAGAGCACGAAATAGAGACATATGTCGAAAGAGACGGTGAAACACGTCCAGAAAAAGAAATTCGTACGCTTGTATGTTTTAAAGATATTATATGTAAATATAGACCACATCTCCATATGGGAGACTATTGGCTTGATTTACGAGTAACAGATGAACAGGTAACTTATAAGTTTTATGCACCTATAGAAAAATCAAATGATGTGACAGAAATGTTACCAGCACAGCATCCGCATTTAAGTAATGGTGTACCATGTTTAGGTACATTTCAAGGTGATTTAGCAACACAATTCAGGGATGGTAATTTTGTACAATTCTTTAGTGTTATGAAAGCGTATCTACAAGCATATAACGGTAGAAGCACATACACAAGGGGTACTTATTATAAAAAAGCCAAACTCTGGGGAGAATTACATTCATTTAATGAGGTACAAGAAATGTTTCATACAGAGGAACAGGAAGATCAGTACCTAGATGTAAATGGAATAGCTAAAGACCCAATGAGATGGAATTGGCCTAAAGACTTAACAGCTTTTACAAGTATAGAGCTGCAAGGTCAAAATAGAATGTTAATAAAATCATATATAGAACGTTCAGAGTTTCCAATATTAAAAGATAATTATCATCGAATATGGGATGCTGGTATAAACCAAAGAAAAGTTCTTGGTTATGTTTTAACAGCTATGACAATAGGCGAATTACCATTATATCATGCATTTGAATTTGTAAGAGTTATGTTAATGTCTTTACAAGCTCAATATGAAGGTAATATGGATCATGCAACAATGGATAAACTTAAAAAATTAGCATCAAAGATATATGATGTTAAGCAAAGCGGAAGCTTTAAAGTAAGTGATAGATACCAAGTTAGAGCATCAGGAGATTCTATTGAGACAGCAAGAGAGCTGTGGCCACTTGTAGAGGATTATTATATTAGTCCTTATGGTGGTAGAAACGAAAGAGATAGATTCCCTGAAAATCTAAAGTATTTAGGACACAGTTTATCAAACTTTATTATACTTCTAAGAAAGAGATCACCACAGCTAGCAAAAGCTAAAACATACCTTAAAAAAGTAAAAAGTGCTGTAGATGTAGATACAATCAATGGTAAGTATAATACAATTAAAAAAGAAGCTTATACAACAGCTTTAACAACATTAGACAAAGAAAGAAGGAGGTTCATAAATGAGCTTAACAAGCCCGAAATTAGTCATATCATCGACGCAGATGGACAAGGTACGTTATTTACTGAAATGCTTTAAGTCTGTTGAATGGTCTGGCCCAGCCTGGTATTCCCATGTAAAAGATGAAAATGGATTTCCAAGTATAGTAACATTAGAATACTTCCACCCTCTCGATTTAGGTACAGCAAGTAACACTGACTGGGACGGTGAAGATTTAATGAAAATCTATTCTAAATTAAGGAAAAAATACCCTGAGATAGGCAAATCTTGGGTACAAGGAAACATACATTCACATCATGGTATGGGTGCATTCTTTTCTGGAACAGATATACAACAATGCGAAGATGGTGCTAACGAAAACTTTTATTATTCATTAGTAGTATCTACAAAAGCAGGTAAAGAGCTACATTGCGGCGTATCTTACCCCGATCAGTTTGGACAAATACATATTGTAGAATTTGAAGACATAGAAGTTGAAGAAAATACTACATATGATAAAGAATGGAAGACTCAAGCTGATTTTATTAAGAAGAATAAAAAGCCTGAAACAACAAGTATTAATCTTTGGCAAAGAGGCAAATATAATAATGCAGGTCAAGCAACGTTGTTTGGAACAAGTCAACCTAAAAACCAACCAAAACAAAGCAAACAAGAACGCTATGAAGAGCACATAGATTGGCTTAGTTATAATGGTTCATATGGTTTAAATAGTCAACAACAAGAAACAATGTACGACTGGCAATTATTTGATGAATTTGATGATATTCAGTTAGAATATGAAAAAGGCAAAATAACAAAAAATACCAGAGACAAAAAGCTAAAGAAACTAGGAGTAGATGAATATGGCAGACCGTTACTTACGAAATAAAGACCTTATCGATCAATCAAGATTAGATAAGATTACAGTAATCGGAGCTGGTGGTATTGGCTCTGCATTACTCCAGAACGCTGCAATAATGGGATTTAAAGAAATAACCGTCTGGGACCCTGATATGTTAGAGGAGCATAATTTATCCACAACATCATGGCCAGAGAAGTTCTTAAATATGCCAAAAGTAGCAGCTGCAGAAACTGTTCTTAAGAATCTAAACAAGAAAGTATCTGTAAAAACAAAACCAGTATTCTGGCGAACTGGATTACCATTAGAAAATAAAGTATTTCTTACACCTGATAATATGGAATGTAGAAAATATGTTTATGAACAATGGGTTCAAAATCCAGACAGAGAGTTTTTAATAGATATGAGGATGGGAGCATTAGGCTATGAGATAATAACTGTGACCCGTGAGTCCGATTTCTTCATGGAATCCTATGTCCCCTCCTCTTCTATCGCTGACGATCCGTGTACAGCAAAACATACAATCTTTTGTGGCTCATTAGCAGCATCATTTGGCCTAGCACAGGCATTTAATGTCTTGCAAAATAGATTGTATTATGCGTACATTTGGGGGTCGTTAGGTCCTGTGAGTTTGCGTAGAGAACATCTCGTAAAACCCTCAGAAAAAATAGAAAATACTGCAGCGTAGCTTTACGCCTGCAATTAACTCAGAGACATCTATCTCTCTTACCTTTCCACAACTCTTACAGTGGGATAGGTGTCTCTAAATATGGAGTGATATGTTAAAAGTAAATACAGTAAGTACAAAATGGTCTGATGATTTACCAGGTGGTATAACTTGGTTTTTTATTGGGCAACCAAAGACAGGTAAAACTACACAAGCAGCATCATGGTCAAAAAAAGGTAACGAAGGAGTTCTAGTAATAGATACTGACTTAGGAGCTGATTTTGTAGATAGAGCTAATGTAGTTACCTGCTGCGCATTAAATCCTCCAGTACGTACGCAAATGAAAGATGGTATAGCAGTTACTAAAAATGGTCAAGAAGTAATAGAGATAGTCCCCACAAATGAGAGAGGATTTTATCACAGAGGTGGACCAGATAAAGGTAAGCAATGCCACGTTTATTCATTAGCTGAAATACTAGCTGATTTAATGAAAAACTGGGACGAATACCCTTACGATACAGTGGTTATTGACACAATAGATCAAGTTAATACTTGGATTGAAGATGTTGTCAAAGCTGACCAAGGTATTGAAAATATGGGTGACGGCTCCTGGGGTGCAGATTGGGCAGCAGCAAAGAAAAAGAACGCAGATATAGTCAAAAAGTTGCAAGACTTTATGAAAAAAGTAGGCGGTAATCTTATTCTTATATCACATGCAAAGCAAACAGCTATGACTGATGATAAAGCTCAATTATCCCCTTCTCTACCTAGTGGTCTAGGGAGAGCATTATGTGCTAAAGCAGATGTAATCGGCTATGCAACCGTAAATAAATCTACTCAAGATTATGAAATATCATTTGAAGGGTATGATGAACGTATGGTTGGTAGCAGATTAGCGCCATTAGCACAAAAGAAACTACCGTTCGACTATGAAGCGGTTATTAACGAAATAAAATCCTATAAGGAGGAAAAATAGATGGCAATTATGAGATCTACTATCAAGAGTGGTGGCGGAGGCGACTGGCTTGGTATAAAAACTGGAACTATAAATAAAATAACTGATGAATCGGCAAAATATGATTGGGCTGATGTATATCTAGTAGTTGAGTTTATGGTTGAAGGCTCAGAATATCCTAGAGTTATGAAAATAGCAGGTTCTTATGATAAAGAGCCTAATGGGATGATTAAAGACTGTTCACTACTTAAGAAAATAACTTATTTCTTCGATGCAATCGGTGAAATGGGTGGTCCTAATCAAGATGGATCATGGGTAAATGAAACAGAAGAACCAGTATCTGATATTGTTGCTCATCTTCAGAAGTATGTAGGCCAAACACTAACTATTTATGTATTTAAAGAGTTAGCTAAAAATGGCCAAGCTTATACAAGAGTACACAATAAAGTGTTACCTGTATCAGCTAAATCTGAAGAAGAGTTAACAGGCTATATCAACTTTCTAAAGTCTAAAGGTTTCTTAAAAGAAGCACCTGCAGACATGAGTAACCCCGCTCAGAAAGTAGAAATGAATGGCACTGGTAGTATTGCTAATGGGAACCTGGATATTGCAAGCCTATAATTTTATAGAAATTGCAAAAGAGACGCCTCGGAAACGGGGCGTACTCATCCCATATAGCGAGTTGTCTTCTCATATAGGAGATGTGCCATTATATCGTTCAATGTATCGATATGATGAGAAAGCTGTTGATTTTGCTGATGCAAATAATAACAGTATGAGGAATTATTATGGTACTAGAGCTATTGACAACATTTTAATTGATGTTGACAGAGAGCAGAATACAGACGATTACACATTAAAGAAGTGTCAGCAGATTGTCTACTCACTTACAAACGATTATGACCTTCAAGAACATAATTTCCGTGTATACTTCTCAGGCTCTGGCTACCATATTACTATTCCAAATTCAGTTTTTAACTTTACACCACAAGAGGAACTTCCCTTCCACGTAAAAGAAACAATGGTAAAGTTATTTCCAGAGATTGATTCTATGGTATATATGAGAACTGGATTATATAGAGTTGCACACACTATAAATAAAAAGACAGGACTATATAAGGTTCCATTAACCTTTTCGGAAACGATGGGGTGCACGTGGCAAAAAATTCACGACTTAGCAAAGACTCCTAGATTAGAATTTCCATATACAGAATTATTTGGAGATGGTGAACTAGAAGAATTAAAAGTTAGTGAAGTAACCATAAGCCGACCGATGGGTAAGGTAATGGAACCTAGAAAAATAGCTACTTGCGTACAAACTATGTTTAGCCAAGGACCTCAACAAGGATCAAGACACAAGACAATGCTTAGAATGATTTCACATTATAGACGAAACGGAATACCATCATCAGCAGCGAAAGCTATAATGATAGAATGGAATGACGGACAGTTAAATGAACAAGAAGTAATTGATCAAGTCGAATATTCTTATAACAAGGGTTACAAGTATGGATGTAATGATGAACTTATGTCATCACTATGTAATCCTAAATGTATTCATTATAAAAGAAAAGACTATTTAGTCGATGTAATGAGTGCTGAAGATATGCAAGCAAACCTAAGTGAAAGATTAACAACTGACTTTACAGGTAGAAGTTATAATTTTTCTAAACAACTTGGACTTAATGTCGATTGTACATTTTATCCAGGCGACCTAGTAACAATATTTGGCCCTACAGGTAGTAGTAAGACCACATTGGCACACAATATAGCGCTAGGATACGACCATTTTAATGATAGAATCGATGAAAATTCTCAAGTATCAACTTTATATTTATCTTTAGAGTTGGCAGGTTGGTATATGCATAGAAGAAGTCTTCAAATTGCAGCTAATCAGAGTAAAGAAGCAGTAACAGCGGACTATAAATCTATATATCCGTTAGTAGCTGATAAAGTAAAGCATATTAATGTACAAACTGTCGCCCCTACTTTAGAGCAGATACAAACAAAAATAACAGAACTACAACCATCTATGGTAATCGTGGATTATATTGATTTAGTTGAAACCCCTCCATCAGTGAGAGGAGAATATGAACAGATTAAATATATTTCCCATGGATTGTCGAACATGGCAGTTAACAATGACGTTATTATTGTTCAGGTATCGCAGGTAAGTAGAGACTACAGCAGAAACGAAGTACTCGATCTATATGCTGGTAAAGGCTCTGGAGCAATTGAAAACGCTTCAAGAAAAGTTATTGGGTTAAATGGGCAAGCCAATTCACCTAATAAAGAGGTCAAGTTATTTAAAAACACTGATGGAGAGTTATTCGAAGCAATGCTTGAATGGACACCATCATTCAGACTACGGAGGATAAATGTCTAACAAACCAACTACAAGAGATCTAATTGGAACTCTTATTGACCTTCAAGTAGATAGAGATAATCAAGAGCTAATAGAACCAGATAATGCTGGGCCGTTAGCTTTAATTGATGATGCTATTGAAGAAGTTAAAAAAGAAATCGCCAATAAAACGTCAGGTATTGATCATTTTATTGTAACGATGAATAAAAAAACTAATCTTATCGATGCTGAAATAAAGACGCATATGGATGAGGTTAAGAGATTACGTGGCAGAAAAAACGCAATCAAAAGAACAGAAGAATATTTCAATAAAGAATTATTACCTATGATTATAGATACATGTGGTAATGATGGAGTTTTCCAGACAGACACAACAAGATATAAGATGTTTGAGACCTGGGGACCAATTGAAATAACTGATGAAGAAGCCATTAACGATAACTACAAACGTTTTAAAGTTGAAATAGATAAAAAGAAAGCAAGACAAGATGCGATAACTGCTGCAGAAGACGGCATGGGCATCTCAGGATTCTCTATTCAAAAAGTAAAACGAGTTAGGAGGTCGTAATGATACAGGTGACTTATGATGATGGAGCGTGTTTATTAACACTATTTAGGGTATTCGGTATAGGATATACTAAAGTGAATGCAGAAGATGAAAAGTCTATTACTTTTACAATAAACATAGGAAAAATACACACGTTCTTCACATTGGCCTGGATATAGGAGGGTTAAATGTGGCTTATAATAAGAATATAAAACATAGAGGAAAGATAAGATATTGGGAAGATCGATTCACAAAAGTGTTACAAAAACACCACGGCACACACGCCAAAAAAATCTTTCATAGGCTTATGAAAAAGACCTCTACGTTAAAATCATCATTAAAGAAAAGGAGTAAGGAATATGAAGTCGTATTTGATATCACTTTGGAACAAATCAGAAAACTTTTTTTACGATTTTATGGGAAAAAGTGTAGGTATTGCCCTGATGTATTGCTGGTATCTAATATTGTATGCGACCATATGTACCCTCTTTCTTTGGGTGGTGATTCAACTCCTGGAAATCTCACCATAATATGTAAAAGGTGTAATACTAGAAAAGGACACCTTACAGATAAGGAATATATTTCTCTGTTAAACTTTCTAAAAAAGAAACCAGACAACATGAGGAATTACGTATTACGCAAACTTGCAAAGGGGGATAGCTTCGGTGAGAGTTAACATGGTAAATATAGTAAAGGGGTTTATAATAGCTAAACCTGAACTGGCGGATAGTGACGTTGAATTAATATATGCAATATGGGCATGGCAGCTCAAAAATGACAAACCATCTAAAGATGTGACTAAGATGACAGCCAAAGAACTTATGAAACAATGGAAAGACGGAAATATATCATCCGCATTCAATATTTCAAGGTCAAGGCGTAAATGTCAGCAGCATTATCCCGAAACACGTGGAGAGTCTTATGTCAAAAAGCAAAAACATCAGGAAAGAATTATCAAAGATGTCAAAAGAGAGACTGATAACGCAAATAGAGTTTTATCAGAAGGACTTGGAGATTAAATCATCAAGAGCGCTTAAGTACTATAGTGCTTTTAATTATTTAATGGAACACTTTGATCATTTACCTGATGACATAAAAAAAGAAGTAGATAAAAGACTTAAAGAAATAGGTCTTTAAAAAAACTATAGATGCAGGCACAATACAAGGTATCTATTCTTATAGAGTAGAATTTCTCGTCGGGATATTGAGTGGCTGGAAGTTGCACTAAACTAGGGGATAATAAAGCCTGGTTAACATAAAAACTCTAAAGTCCTGCATCTATAAAAAAAGGAGAAACGATGGCGCAAGGTGATAGTCTTTTTTATAGACTTAAAAATGTAAAGTTAGTACCAGATAATTATGGTATGACAATAGAAGTAAAAATGGTAAGCGTCCACAAAGGCGATGGAACTTTTGTAAAAAACTTAAAAATTGATGATGATGCTTTAAAGATTATCAAGGAAGGTTGGATTGTTTACAATGAGTAAATATAAAATGACAAAGTGCACTGCTTGTCAAAGATTTATTTCAGCTGCAGCATGCAACTTTGGATGTCCTTATTGTGGATACACAGACGGCTGAGATACAACTATACCTCCGTTGGAGGAAATTAAAGGAGTCGGCAATGACAAAAAAAGATTACGAATTGATGGCAGCAGTAATGAAAAGCCACAGCGTATTACATCAGAAAGCAACGAAAGCGATCATGGACTCGCTGATAGTTCATCTAAAAAAGGATAATGAGAAGTTTGATGAGGCTACATTTAAAGAAGCAAGTGGATTTATTGACTAAAATAAAAAACTTTATTAAATTTAGTTACGAACACTTTAAGGGGGAGAAATCGTACTTTAGGAGTTTAGTGTCGCTAAGTCCTGCGATACGGATAACTCCCCCAAATCTTATTTATTGCGAACAAGACGCAATATCAAAAATAAAAAGGGCCTCTATAACCCTGTGCGTAGATGAAACTATTGAGGAATCAAACTATGTACAAGGGCTGAGGCCCTTAGTAATTCCTACGCAAGTAAAACATAGCGACACCATCCTCAATAGTACATCAAGCTACCCAATTAAATCAAACATAACAACACATAACTGGAGATTTTATGATAAGTAAGATTTACAGCAGTAATCAAATATTATTTGCAGCTGGTTCTAGAAAAGGAAAGACCAAGAAACAGATTGCTAATATGGTACGAAACAGACAGTATAAGAAGAAGACTTATACAAAAACGATAAACAAAAAGGAGAGCTATAAAATGGCTTTTATTAAGTTAGGAAAAAGCACTTTATTTATTAATAAAGATGCTACAGAAGAAAACAGACAACCTCATTTTAGAGGTAACATTACGATAGATCACGATATTCCTAAAGGCGCAAGCATAGGACTAGCAGGTTGGTTAAATGAAAAAGGTAATGATAAATCATTATTCTTTGCTATTTCAGCCAAAGAGGACGAACTGTCTAGTATTAACACGGATGACAAGGAGTCGGACACGCCATTCTAATGGAAATGGATGAAATTAGGATGGTTCTTGAATTACGCCCTATAATAGGAGTTAGAGAGGCTATTCTAAATATCCTTAATCAACGGGAGGTATAATGGCTACACTGGTAAACCTTAGTAATGCACAAGATGCAAAGCTTCGTGCAGAAAGCAAAAAAAACTCTGGCCCAAAAGCGTATTATCTAAAAGAATACCAAGGTCTTGATGTTGTAACTAGAGCTAAAAAAGCTGCTATGTTAGCATCAGATAATGGTAGATGTTGGTGGGTACATGACTGGGTATTCAGAGAATTAACATGGAGGGATCCAAATGCGACTAGCAGAACATAATGAACTTCTAGAAGATATATTTGATGAAGTTCGTAAGATACGATTAGCTGGTCAGAAGGAATACGCTCACGACAAAGACAATTGTTTTGCAAACTTTGAAAGAATTGCAAATTTACAAGGCTTAAGTCGTGAGACGATTCTAATGACATATGTATTTAAGCATATTGACGGAATACAATCGTATGTAAAAGGACATAAAAGTCAGCGTGAAGACGTTAGGGGTCGAATCGTTGATATAATAGTTTACTTAACTTTATTATGGGGAATGGCTGATCAAGACGATATTAATGATGAATTTCATAAAAATGAAGATTCGTTAATAGATGAAGCAGTTAGTGCCGAAAAGCATATGCGAGAGCAAATGTTTAAAGGTGAATGGAAGCCAGAACCAAATAGATTCAAAGTGGAGGGCTACAGCCATGAAACAGGAGAAAGAGAAGAGTAAACCCTGGAAAAACGCTGAGGATTATTGCAATGCTGTGGTTCGCTCAGAAAACGGAGACGTAGGCTTTTTAGCTTGGAGATTTCTTATAGGATGTCGTATATTAGAGAGTCTGGAAAACATGATGGGATGCCCCGAAAAGGGCACAGACGTTCAAGTAATTCATGTCAACCAGGACCATTCTAAATTACGTTTAGGCCATTATGAAATCTCTTTGGCATACAAGCCCGAGGGTCTGGATAAACCGTTAAATGAGCCGAACTCAGAGTAGACCTCAGCCAAGAGGCAATACTTTATAGGGGGAGTTAAATCTCCCCTTATAAAACAAAATCCTCAACATCTATAGCTAATAAAGGAGCATAATGATTTTCAGTTGTTTGAACTGATGCATGCCCTAAAAGCTTAGATGTTTCATATATACCTATTTTTTTTATCATACGTAATCCAAAAGTACGACGTAGATCATGTAAAGTGCCTTTAATCCCCAACCTTTTCATATTATCTCTAAAAGCACGACTTGCTGTGCAGGCAGTATATTTCCACTTCTCACCTCTTTCTAAAACTTCTTGAGCCTGGCGATTTGTTCTAATAAGCCTATCCCCTCCCTTACTTTTAGCTTTGATATAATGGCCGTGATCTTCGAAGTCATAAGAACGTACCTCACATTGCCTAGCACCAGTATAATATATAAACCTCACCATTTCTTGAAAATGTAGTGGGGTTATAAGTGTTAGTATTTTTTTTAATTCATCATCAGAGAAAACACGGGTTTTACGGGTAAATTTATTACCACCTACCATTGGCTTATGAATATCAGTTAATCCTTCCTCTAAACACCATTTACTGAGCCTATTTAGGCATCTTATAATCATAGCTCTATAGTTAGTATCAGGAAAACCATCAAGTGCATAACGATTAAGACTTTTTTCGTATATACCTTTGGTATTGGGTGACCAGCCGTGATCAGCTGTTAAAAATTGTTCTTTAAATGGGATTACGTGCTCAAAAGACATATGTTACTCCTAGTAGCGAAGTAACAGTACCCTCGGCAGGAATCGAACCTGCATCTAATGCTTAGGAGGCACTTTACTTCTGGTTATTATTTTTATCTTTTGAACTTATATATTCGTAACGCTTATCGCAATAGAAAACTAAATCAGGAGTACGATTACTCTTTGAATCGGTGTAATTTAGTATTGGCTTGAGCGTGATAGCTATCGTATTCTTCATCATCTTCATTAACCATTTGATTGTTATTAATATTACTACTTAAAGCTTTAGCTCCTGCATATAAACCTGTACCTGCACCTGTAACAAATAGGCCTGTTGTAATACCCTGTTTTGCATATCTACTAATAGGCATTGGAGTTGTATTTAATTCGTTTAATGTTTTAGGAACATCTTCCCCATAACCTTTGGTAGTTCTTAAATATCTAAATTGTTGGTCAACAGGTATTACAGTTTCTTGAGGTTTCATAACTCCATGTCTCATTAAATCTTCTTCTGTATAGCCTTTTCTTAAAGCATCTTTAACTTCAGGCGTATAGCCTCTCGCTTTATCCAATATATCTTGCCTACCCTTATCTGTATTAACAGACTTATGAGCTTTATATTCTTTTAACCATTTTTTAGTTTTCCAACTTCTATGGTCAGGTAGTGGTATTTTTTTTACGCCCATAACGTTTAAAAGCTCGTGCTTCATTCCAAAAACATTCTTAGAAAGCCAATCAAACTTTTTACCATATAAGTCAAAAGCGTCAGATGGCAGCAAATAAGCATGATTTGGATCTCTAGGGTCAATCATTACTTTACCATTAATACCACCTGTATATTCATTAGATTTAAATGTGGGGCTATAGCTTACTACAACTTTATCGTCAACAATCTGAACGCTATTAGATAAGTCTCTAGATTTACGGCTATCTTTTTCCCTAAATCTTTTTATTTTGTTTCTAAGCCTTTCATATGTGGTTGTGCCACGCAATTTCTCATCATGATCCTTAAACTTCCTGAAGCCTTGCTTTATCCTTAAAGCACCAACTTTAGGGCTAACGCCTTTGCTTAGACGTGCATCAGTCTGTATTATCTCAACTAAATCTCTGAAATTAACATCATATTGTATATCTCTATGTAAAGAATTAAGACTTTTATTATGAAGATGCATAATCTTAGGGTCTTTACCTAATGCCCAGGTATTTAATAAGTTTTTCTTCATATTTTTACTAATACCAAGCTTCATTATATCTTCTGGGTTTATAACTTCGCCAATATGCTTCTCTACAAGGTCATGCAATGCAGTATTCTTTGGGGTTATACCAGCTCTTTGATTAAGAGCATACTGTTTAGAAAATTCACCCCAAGTATTTTTTTGTATTTGACTTAATTTTTGTTTGGACTCTGGGGTAAAGGTTCTCCATTCCCATTCACCAGCTTCAGCTTTTGGACCTCTTTTAAAGAAATATTTATGCTTTTTCCCAACCTTACCTTCAATCCAACTTTTAGGGTCATTTATAATGGTGTTTTGAATATCCCAATTCTTTTTAATGTTTTGAGTAGTAGTATGTCCCATACCAAACTCTCTGAAATTAAAGTTACTACGTATCCTACCTGGATTTATATAGTTCATAGCTGTAGTGCCTGTACTATCTTTTATCCCTGTTAAAAATGCATTTAGTTTTTCAGAACCTGAACCATAAAAACCTTCTAACCTTATATTACTATTACTAGGTATCTTAGTAGTTTGGCTATAGATAGCTTTAGAAATAGGACTTTTCTTTATATACTTAGCAGCTATTGCTGATGCCTGTCTTATTAACGCACTACTCATCTGGTGTTAAATCCTTTTTCATTTCTCTAGACATTTGTATATATGGTATCCCTGACATTTTCTCTATAGTGTAGAATGGATTATCGATTATACCTTTAGTATCTCTAGCAATCCTGCCAAAAGGAAACATAGTCCACAGGTAATAATCAGTTAGTCTACTATAATCATTATTTACCATAGAGCTAAAGACGGCAGGGGCCAACCGCAAACCTGGCGGAGTAACCATTTGGAGCGGAGCAACTGCAGTTGGCCAATTGCCGAAAAAGGCTCTATCTCTTTCTTGTTCATTACCAAACAACCAATCAGCTGTATCTTGAAACCAAGAATAAGGCTGAGGCATAGCTGTTTCAAATAATGAGTATGCAAATACATTTGACATACCAAGTACAAACATATCACTGATCGTTTGTCGTTTAAATCTTTCATATTCCATAGTACCTGGACGATAACCATGTAATCTAGCTTCTCTGTTTACATCATTTCTAAATCTTACAGAGTTCCAAGCCCATGTTTGGAATCTTGTCATAACCTTACCAAGAGCTGTAGCACTGAATGCTGGTCTATATGGAGCACTATATAAGAATTGTGTAGCTGTTACAGTCTTTTTAGCCATTTCAATTAAGAATGGTTCATTTAAATCCATATTGGCATGACCATATAATTCTCTAGCTTGCAAGTAACCTGCAGCAAATGCATCTCTACGTAATGCTCTTTCAGGATACCTCATAAACCAAGCAGCCTTTTGGAAAGCAGCTTCATCGATTTGATGCTTTTTAGCTAAACTAATAAGACCTTCATCTTTAACCATTGGGTCTTTCTTTAATAGTTTCTCTACATCTCTTAAAAATCTTCTATATTTACCAGATTTAAAGTTTGGATTTAATCCTGCCTCATATAATACAAAGTTAGGAACAACACCATGACTGATCGCCCATTCTTCAATATCTTTTTTAGTCTCAAACTTAGATGCTTTACCAGCTATTTGAGTTCTCCAATATTCAGCATTTCTAGCATTACGCCAGTTTTTCCATCCAGTAGCCTGTATAGTATGTATAGTACCACCAAATATATTACCTGCAGCAGATTTAGGGTGAGCAAGTAGTGTAGCCATTTGATATTTAGCTTCTAGGTTAGACCAATGTCTTATATCCATTTCATCTACACCTTGTAAATTATCAGGAACCATTTCGCTATCTTTCATACCAATAGCTTTTCTAATCTTATTAATCTTGTCTTTAACATGATTATCTGCAAACCAACTATAAGGCGTACCTTTAATCTTCATTAAATCACCCATAGGTCCGTCCATCCACGCTTCTGGTACTTTACTAGGAAAGCCCATAGCTCGTGTAATATAATCGTATATATAATTATTCCACGCAACAACTTGATCAGGACTGTTCCATGTGTCTATTGCTTTTCTATTAAACTCTTGCAACATCTTTTTAGATACAATCTGGCCTATTTGCCTATGATATGTATCTATTAAATTCTTTTGATATATGTCCCAAGAACCTAAATCCCTCGACCAACCAGGTAAATCAGTAGAACGAGATAACATATTCCCAGCAACAGGATCTTTTTCGAGGTATCTAAAGCTTTCACCTTTACGTCCTTCCGCTATTTCTTGTAATGCACCATTAATTAAATCGTTTTCATGTACATCATTTACAATCCATTCTCCAGCCATAGATTTATATCGTAAAATAAGTTTACCAATTTCAACCTTTTTATCTTTGTCTGACATCCCTGGTCGAGCTTCAACTTCTTTTATAGCTGCCTCAATTGCACGTCTAGCAACTTTCTTATCTTGTATAAACTGAGGATGGTAATCATTGGCTCTAAACTGACCTGTTCTATGATATTTAGCTAAAGATAGATTACTTATTAATTCTTTGTATAGATTTTTACTAGCGACATCTTCGGTCATCCTAACTTGCTCTTGAAGATTTTCAATCTGTATAGACCTAGATATTTTTCTAAGATTATCAAGACCAAGGCCCCAACCAATAGGTTGACCTTCTTTCATCTTTTTTAATATAGACTTAACAAACTTATTACTATCGATTATTGGTAACATTTCATTATTGTTCCAATATTTTATTTCACCTTTAGCATTCTTTTGTACAAATTCTAATATTGGGTCTTCTACGCTATTATCTCTTATATGCTTACCAAGTTCTGGGTCATACTTATAATGCTTACCAGCAATCCAACTATATGTTTCTATAGCTCTTTGTGTTAAAGCGTCATTAATATTGTTAGCAATTTGTCTACCAGTCTCTGGATACGTTCCACCTTCTTTATTTACACTAAACCTTTGCTTCTGTATCTTGTCCCATTTAGCAATATCCTTAGCTTCAGCCAATGATGCCTTATATTCTTTAAGTTTTATATAGTACTGATTATCTTTCTTATGCTTGTTTTTATTTTTAAAAGACCTTAATGCACGTTCTGCAGTGACAACTTCACCAATATGCTGCCCTATACCTTCAGGTAATGATTCGTATCCTGTTTTATCTCTTAATAGTACTTCTAAACTATTTTTTTCGTCTTCATCAGTTTTAAGAGCCATAGCTTCAACTTTACCAAGTACGAATTGTATATTTTCTATAGTATGAGTAGGTGTCCCTATATCTCCTTGACGCCATTCACCTTTATAGTTTTGAAATCTTCCTGACTCTTCAAATATAGTAAAGTCTTTAACCATCATTTCTCTAGATGTCGTTTTAGGAAATAACATCCAGTGACGCTTTGCAAGTTCAACAACGTTGTCTTTTGTAATAGCACCTCTTTGAGACCAATAAGTACCAGTTCTCATTTCCTGAAAGAAATTGTTTAATACTCTATAATCCTCAACCCCAAGGGCGTCAAAGTTTTTTCTTAATAATGCTCTAGTTATTTGATTTAAGTTTTTAGCTGATGCTATACTTTTACCATAGTAATTAACATGCCCAATTAATTCATCGACCATTTTACGTTCAAAGTCTGATAAATTAGTTTTACCCATTTCTTTATAACGCTCTCTAGCCTGTATTATAGCCTCGACATCTGACTCAAATATATCTTTAGGCGCAACTTTAGCAATATCAGGGTCTTTTAAATCACTGTCTAATGCCTGGTCAACATCTATATCAAGTTTTTCATTGGTTTTATAATCAAATTGCTCTGAATATACTTTTAAGAAATCTCTAATAGCTCTATCACTAGTCCAGGCAGCGTTTAACCCTGTCTTTTCAAATAATGTAGAACTACCACTACGTTCTATTTCTCTAAGCAACGGATTAATTATATCCTTTAATTCAGCAGACAATCCTTTTAGATCACTGTATTTAGCTAAATTATCACCTCTATGATATGTAGACATCATCATAGTGTCAAATAAGTAAGACTCTTCAGGACTTAAAGGTCTACCCTCTTCACCCTTTTCCATACCCCATTTATTTTTAGTTTTATAATTAGCTATTCTATTTTCAATTCTTTCTTGATTCATAAAAGGCATTATATCTGGGTCTACATTAAATATTCTAGATAATGTAACCTTACCTTCTGGACTAACATTAGTAACTGTTAAATAATCTTCTACACTAGATTCAGCTGATTTTAATTTTTGTGCTCTATCTATTTCTTTAGTTTTATCTACAAATCTAGCCATATGATGTATAAAAGCATCATTTACGCCAGCATTCCTAGCTAAAGTAATAGCTCTAATTAATTGTTGAGCAGAGGCTCTATCCATTGCATCGTTTTGCATGAACTCTGTACCCTGTCTATAAACTCTATCAACCATATTACTTCTATATGTCATAGAATTTTCTACAGCTTGCATATACAAGTCTTCTGATTTAAACCATTTTTGATGTTCCCAAGGGAAAGAATAAGCTTGAAACGCTTTTTTATCCCATTGACCACCTAATCCTTTAAAGAAATCTTTATATACTGCAGGATTTGCAATCATTACTTTTCTGTTATCTCTATTATATAGCTTTTCTGCGATAACTTTTGTAGTAACTGGACTCTTAACACTATCAAAGCTAAATCTTCCCAATAAACCACCTTCTACGCCTTCATATGAATCATTAATAGCTCTAAGCTCTAAAGAAATGTCTTTAAAGTCATCATATCTTTGGTTTAATAAATCTAAATCAACTCTAGCGGATATATCATCACTATAATCAATAGGATCTAATATCTCTACCATTCTAGCTAACATATCACCACGTTGATCTTCATTTAATAGGTGTATCTTATTAGAAAAGTCTTTTATCTCATGAGCATACCAACGTCTATTTTGGTCCCAATTTTTAGAAAAATAACCTTTATTAAAACCTTGATATATTTGAAACAAGCCCTGTCTAGCATGAAAGTTTGGACTAAATTTTGACTGTAATGCTTTTTGATTACCATTCCAATCAATTTTAAATAATGAATGCCAGCCTGCATCAAAGAATTTTGCACCACCTGTTAATCCAAGTTCGTCTAATGGGTCAGAACCAAAACCAATCTCTGCTCTAAATAATTCTCTAGAAAAGTCTAATTCTTTTTTATTAGTTCTAGGTTCATAGAATATTTCATATGTCTTATCATCTCCCCAAGGACTTACTGATAAAGACTCTCTATTGTCTGCTCTGTATTTCTTTTTAAGAGCATCAGATAATTTTTCATATTGTTCAGGCGTTATATGCTTTTTACCTAGCCAATATCTTTTAGGACCATTTTTACCTGCAGCTGTATATACTGAGTTAAGTATTTGTTTACTTATAACAGCAGGACCTAATTGATCACGACCATCAACTGCCTTATCTGCTATATCTTTTCTACCTTCTGGTGTAAACTTTCCTATAAATGATTTATATGCCTGGTCTGTAAATGTTCCACCATCATTAGTAAATGTTAATAAGTCTTGGAATGTTACTTCTTTGCCATTCTTTATTAAGTCAATTATTCTGGATTCATGTTTGTCTTTAGGATTTAAAAACCCTTTTAATATTGCTTTACCTTCATCAGATATAGGAGCTTCTTTATTGTCCTTAATCTGTAAATTATCGTCCCTGTATTCATATTTATTTTTATGATACATATCTCTGTACTTTTGTTTCATTCCAAATAGTACAAATGCTTTATCTCCATCAAGGTCTGCACCACCTAATGCCCTCATAGTTCTAGGGTGAAACACACCACCATGACCTTTAATGCCTGTAAATCCCGCAAAAGCAAGTTCATGTGCACCAGATATAGAGTCCATAGGAACACGTAATGATATAGTTTTAAAGAACTCTTTTACTGATGCTTTATCTCTATAGTTGTCCCATAATTCACCTAAAGTAAGTCTTTTTTCTCCAATCAATAAATCGGATACGTCGTAGCTTACTTTTTTATACATATCATCAAGCATAAATAATTGGTCAGGATTTTCTACACCAAATTCATCCATTAATCTTTTACGATTAGCAACAACACCTTTTTGACCTTTCGTCATATCTAAATCAAAGAAATCAAATTGTTGTCTTAACCAAGGATCTATACCTCTCATTCTTGTAGATATACTATAGTCCCATTTAGGCCTAATAACCTTATTTACTACAAAGTTTCTCATAGATGCCTGTAAGTAGTTTCTTACGTCTTTATGTAGGAAAACTGCAAGGTCAGGGTATATTTCCATCATTCTGTTAATACCAGATGTAAAGTTTTTAGCTTCTGCAACGGCTTCCATATACTCTGCTTTAGATACTTCACCAGACTCATATTCTCTAGTTAAGTTTTCTACATTAGACCTTAATACTCTTTGATATAGTTTAGATACAAAATCTGGATGCTCAGTTGTTTTAATAGCGTCTATAATATTCTTTAAACCCAGCTTATCTATATTATCTAATATATTTATCTGTTCGTTATCACCTATGATTTCTGTATCAAGTGCTTTTTGCAGTCTATCATTCCATACATCTTCACCAATATATCTCTCCCCGATAATCTCATCAAAGAACTCGTCTATAGTTTCCTGGTCTAATTCTTTAGATGCATGTGGAATCAAGCTTGACATAAGCTGTTTAGGAATTTGTTGTGGGTCTAACATATGCTGAGTTTGCTTTTCAGATAATGACCCTTTAAGTGATGTAAGATTCATCTCATAATCAGAACCACCCTTATAATCAAAGTCTACAGATAAGTCTTTATTTACATTTAGTTCTCCTATTTTTCTAGAACCAAATTCTTTAGCTGCAGATTCAGGAACTAACATGTGTACGTTATTATCTCTCATCCATTTACTAGCTTCTTCACTAGCTTTATGGAACATCATCTTTCCAAGAAAAGCACCATCTTGAGGGCTACTATCTACAATAAATGTTTTATTTTGACCAGACTCTGGAAGTCCCCAACTTTTATTTAATGCATCTAAAGTAGTCTGTTCCATTAAGATTTCACCATCTGTTATTTCAGTATATAATCTTGCAGGTGAATTAGATGTTAAATCAGCATTTTTACCAGGATCAGCGAATAATCTATATTTTAGCTTATTATTTTCTACAGGTATACTACCCCCCATATCATCATAAACCTCTTTAAAATAGTCCGCATCTAGCTCAAAACCATCAGTCATCCATATTTGGTTTCTTTTATTAAAACCTTTAGAATCTCTAATAGATGAGTTTTCTGCAAGCCAATCTATAAAGTTTTTACCCTTTTCAAAGTTTTTAGGATTGATGCTATATATAGTTTCGTCCCATTTAATGTTAGATAAGAACGCTTTATCAAAGTATCTACCAGCTTCATCTGCACTACCTAAAGATCTAAATGTGTTTTTACCAACTTTTCTGTCTTTATACTTCTTAACAAACTCTGACCTTAAAGAGTCATAAGCTTTAGCAGCATTCTTGTCATATTTTTTAAATACTTTCTTAGCTTTAGTTATTTCTTTCGCAATATTGTCAGACGTTAGTTTGTCTACATCTGGATGATGCTTAAAGAAATACATTTTTCCACTATCTCCCTTGCCACCATTATAATAATAACCATCTTGGTCTGCAGATTTTAAACCTTGTCCTATAAGCCTATTAGCAGTATCTTGAGCAGTTTTAGCATTCTTTCCAGAGTAACCTACATAATTTTCTTTTCTGTTTAATTTCTTTAATTCAATTTCAACAATCTTTTTACCTCTAGATGTAATAGCATGGTCTAACACCATATATGCTCTATCTTTAGGTAATTGACCAGTCAACTGATACATCATATCTTCATATGCTAGCTCTATTGTTTTAACACTATCACCAACGCCTTTAAGATTATTTTTAGCATTGAGTCCAGTAGGGCCTACTTTAATTAATGATGTTCTATCATCTCCACCACCAAAGAATTGTAATGAATAATGAGGACTAGGTCTTTGTTGTACTTGTCTTATAAATAACTGCCTTAAGTCTCCTTCAGCCAAATCACTTAAATCTTTTTTACTAAACACTTCTGGAAAGTTCTTATTAACATCTTCCATAAAGCCTTTAAACTGTTTTAACTGAGTATTGCCACCTAATACATTGATTAGCTTATCTTTATATTCTTTTTTAAGAGCACCAATTTCTTCAGGATCTGTTAAGTTGTCGAATGCTGATTTAAGGTACTTATTAATAAAGGCTTGAGACTTTTTAACTAATTCTACTTCTGCAGTATGTCCTATATCAAAGTCATCTAATGATTCATTAGCTTCAGATTTCTTTTCTATAGCACCTTTATCAACTAAATTGTCTACTGCTTTACTTCTAGCTATCGCTATATCAGCCAACTTCTTTCTTAAATGTTGAGCAGTTTCAGGAGCATTATCATCTAACTTATTCATTACATCTTTAGGTATAACTACTTTTCTAGCGTCATCACCTATTTGTTTTAAAGAATCATTAATAAGTTTAGCATTAATCTCTAGATTAGCATCGTTCATACCTTTTAATGGTAATTTGATAACGTTGTCTTCTTTAGGATCTACTGCTAATGGATAAGACTCTCCATCTTCTGCTTTAAGTATTCTAGAACGACCCTCTGTAAGGAATATTTTATCCTTACTTTTCTTCATAAACTCTGGTGTAACGCTATCAGGGTTCTCTACATCTTTAGAAATCTTAGTCATCTCTTCAGCTATCTGAGATTCTCTTACCGCATCTGTAGCCTCATTAATAGCTAAATCAGTATCAACTGCTTTTTTAATACCTTCTAATGTTTCCCCTGCCATTGCAGCCTGAGCAGCAAATGTACCATGTCTCATTGCAACAGTATGCATTACTGATTCTTGAACATCTTTTGGTAAATCATCCCAACCAGGTTCTAATCTAGGGTCATATACTGCTAAATCTTTATCATATGGATTACCATCTTTGTCTAATCTTTTAAGTTCTTTAGCATTAGTTTGAGCTCTTTTTTCAACTTTACCAACAAAAGACATAGCTCTTGCCTGGCCTGCCGTAGTTTCATTAGCACCAAAATATGCACCTAAGAGGTATGAATATATTTGTTCTGGTGTCGTTTCTCCTCGATACGTTGATTGAAGGCCATCATAGAGCGATGACGCGACAGCACGTACGAGTCTGTCTTCTTGCTGTGAAGCTGTGTATACATATCTGCCTGTCTCTTGATCAAGTTTAGGTATCCCCCCTTTGTTTATTAGATTTGCGAATCCTCTAAACGCACCACCAGTTACTGCACCATGTAACCCTGATTTAAGCATTTCATTAACACCTAACTGCCAAGAACCAATACTACTAGCAAGACCAAGGTTAAATGCACCTTCGGCTACATGTTTAGCATTATCAGTAGTTAGAAAATCAAGTGCTGTTTTAAATGAATCATTTTTAGCTGCTTTAGATGTTTCTAAAGTCTTAGCAACAACGGGACCTACTTTTTCAGTAGCTTTTTTAGAAAGATATAATGGAACAGAATTACCTTTAAGTGCTCTAGCCATATTAGCTAGTTGTTTTGCACCCATTGCTTTAAAAGGAGCAGAAGGTATATAACCTAAGAAACCACCAAGAGAACCTAAAGAACGCATTATACGTTCATATTCATTATCAGTTGGTTCGCCTACGTTAAATGTAGTAAAGCCAGAAACAAAACCTTGTCCCATTTGCTTGATACCACGCATAAGATTAAAGTCACTATCTCTAGGACTTCCTGTAGGAGGCTCTGGTACTTCTAATTTATGATGAACTGCATGATCTTTAAGCTGAGATACTAACTCAGGCTTAAATGTATGAGGTTTAAATTTATAAGCATTCAGAAGTCTTTCTGTAGTTTGCTTATCATAAAAAGGCTTAAACTCCGTTAATTCGTCAAACCTATCTTGCTCCGCCATTTATTCTCCGTTACATATTATACGGGTCGTATGGATCTTCTTGCTTTTCTAATTCTTCCCTAGAAGGTGTGTAATCCATTAGGCTCATACCTGCTCCTGCTCCAAGACCAAGTGCACCTAAAGCTCCCCATTTATCAATGTCTCCTAGCCCCACTTCACCTTTAGGGGCTTTTTGTTTAACCAATTTTAATAACTGTGCTACAGCTTTTTCATCAAGCTTAGTTATATTAGCGTCTTTTAATTTGCTAACAATAAGCTTAACATTATCATCACTAGCGCTTGCTCCAACTTTTGTAAGTAGTTTTTTAACATTAGCTGAATTAACATTATGAGTTTTGACCATTTTATTAGCCATATCAACTATTTGACTTGTACTTACGCCATCAAGACTTTCTAGTGATTTGTGATTTTTTAATTGCTCCAAATAATTTTTAGTAACTTTAGAGTTTTTACCATATTTACTTGTAATCTTTCGTGTAAGACCAGCAATATGTTCTTTACTTAAGTTTTTACCTTTAACTACTTTACCTAAATCTCCAGCATTATCTATTGCTCTAGTAGCCTCTTTTAATGTAGCTGCAGTAGCAGATCTTCCAGCAGTAGCTTCCATACCTTTAGCCCATTTCCAACCTTTACCTGCTCCATATGGTGCCAAAGCTTTTGCTCCTTGCCTAATAGCTCCACTTGTCATTTGACCTACAGGCATTCTAGCTGGTATAGTAACTGCTAATTTACCTGCAGCTTTAGCAACATTTGCAGCACCTGCTAATCCTCTAGCACCTTGAATAGCTGAACCTAAACTAGCTACACCTTTCCCTATGGTAGGGGCTGCTGCACCGCCTGATGCAATTGTTAAACCAATAGCGGCAGCTATTTGAGCTAACGAACCACCTATTTTACCAACATTTGCTGCAGTTCTTGTAGATTCATCTGTGTATAATTTATCTGGTATAAACCCCATAGCAACAGAGTCTGCAACACCTCCTCCTAATGCTAGAGCTTGTTCAGCAAGAGAGGCTTCTGGGATTACTCTTTTAAAAGGCACTTGATATTGGGCAGCCATTTGCTCTAATTGCATAACCATACTATTAGACCAGTTCTTTGGGTTTCTACCATACGCTCTAATATAGCTTTGTATACGTTTTCTTTCTGCTTTGAGTTGTTTTACTTCAGCAGATTCGCCTGTCATTGAACTTCCGTAATTTCCAGTTATTGCCATATTACTCCCAATCCGAAGACTTCATTTCGTTTAACAATTTGTCTTCACCATCAAATTTGATATAAGCTTTTCCATCTTTAACATACACATCATAAACATCGTTACCTGTAGCATCATTTTCAGTTACAGTCCATCCTCCACCTGGATTTTGGTCTATCCATATAGTGTCTGATTTATCTCCACTCCAATCACCTTTTTCAGCATTTTTACCTGCTATAAGAGCTTGATGTAAAATATTTAATTGGTTATTATCAGTTGAATTTGCACCAGCTAATCCTTTAAACTCTATACCACCTCCCCAATTTTGCATATGCTGAGATAACTCTATATGATCTTCAGCTCCAAAACCTTTAGACATAGATAATACAGGGTCAGAGTCTTCAGTTCCAGCTAAAACTTCTGCATGTGTTTTTCCTGAATAAAGAGGGTCATTTGTTTGAAGTTTGTGAATATCCATACTCTGTTTAAGGCTTGGATTATTCTTTAAGAATGATTCTATGTCTTCTTCACTCATGCCTGACCTTATAAACTGTTTCTTTAGATTCAGTATATCATCAGTACCTATTGAAGTAGCAGAGTTTAATATTTCGTCTCTATCTGCTTTAGTAAGAATATTGTTTTGGTCACCAGTTAATATATTTGCCATATCAAAGGTTTTATTATAACTGTCTAATACACCTTGATTAACAACAAGATTGCCTTCTGGGTCAAATGAAGTTATAGGGCCTAAAGCTAATCTGCTAGTTTCATTAAACCTTATTTGACGTTCTTTCTCTATACGCCTAGCTTCTGCTTCTCTATATTCGTCTATTTTGATTTGATTTAAAGCAACTTCACCTTCAACCTTTTTCTTATAAGATTTTAACTTATCTGCTTCAAGTTGACGATTAAGTGTGCTGTCCATAGCATCACTAAGAATCCTGTGTCCTTCATATGTACCAAAATTAGCCATTACTTGTTATAAAACTCCTCAGCTGTCATAACATTTGAATCTTTATATCCACCTGGAAGTTTTCCACCAAACATTTTTTTATCCACGCCTGAATAAGCTTTTCTAAGTAGACCACCAAATGGTGAAAATTTCTTTTGCTCTTGAACTTGAGGATTGTAATCATATTCATAAGACTCTTGATCTGCTGCTTTACGTTCTTCATCAACAGCTAATCTATAGGCTTGTTCAGTTTTAGGACCAAACATTCCATCAGCTTTAACACCTAATCTTTTTTGCAAAGATTTGACTGATTCTGGGTCATTCATATCGAAATTAGTAACACTTCCCATGCCTGTTAAATTTCCTAAGGCTTGTTTAGTAGGAACGCCACCAGTATAAGCATCAGGAATATACCCTTCTTTACCAGCCCAGTAATCGTCGAACATAGGATGTTCTGATAAACCAGCAGTAGAAACTGCTGAAGTAACTCTCATTGGGTTATCTTGTATAAATTCTTGTGCATTACCTAAAGCTTCTTTAGTTGGTACCCCACCTGTCCATTTATCTGGTATCCATCCTTGATTGTCAGGGAAGTAACCTTCACCTGGACCTGCGCCTGTTATATTTTTAATTCCTCTTTGAAACCAATTTAAATCTTCTGCCATTATATCTCCTTTAACCGAATCTATTAAACGGTGAAGAATATACTGGTGTTTTCCAGCCTTCTGCGTCTTGAGTCATTCCTGTACGCCCTTCGCTTAATAAGTCCTCTTTGTTTGAAAGTTGTTCTTGCTCCAATAGTGTTCGAGCATTATCTTTATCTCTTAAAGCCACTGCCATTCTTGTCTTTGGTCCCATTCGCCCATCAGCACCTGTATCACCAACACTATAGCCCTGGTCAATTAATTCTTGTTGAGTTTTAACTGTATCTTCACTGTAATCTTCTACACTCTGGTCCATGCTATCTATAGTTATATCATTTGTTTCATTGATAGCATTTTGTGCTTGCATATCCGCATTTTCATTATTCATTCCAAGGCCAAGAAGTCCGCTAAAAAAGTTGCCCATTAAAATAACTCCGATACATTAACGTATAGTTTTCCATTCTTACCTTTTTTAACTGAATTTGGATGATTTCTTTGAACATCTTGAGCTATAATTCCAGTCTTCTTTTTATTTCTACCTTTGTAGTTGTAATTATATATACCTACAGATTTACCACTTTTAGTCTTAGCTGTACCAATCTTCTTAATATTCTCTTTCATATTAGCATCACAAAGCATCATTGCAGCAGGAGCCATTTCAGCTCCTTTTGACGCCATTTCAAAAGGCATACCTGCCATTTTAGTAACGTTACCAGCCATAGAGGCCATCCAGTTGTTTTTATTGTTTATATTTTGACCATAAGCAGATACTGCATTGTCTCTAACTTGCATATCGTTTGTAGTAACTTGGCTTAATAGGTTATTGCTTGTAGACATGTTGTTTCTAACAAAGTTTTCAAAGTTTGATTGAAGACTAACATTACTATCTTGTAGGTTATCTGCTACTGATGCATTTAATAAACCTGTTTGTCCACCCATACCAGACTTTAACATATTCATTTTATTGATTCTGTTTGCTGTATAAGTGTTGTCCTGAACAGCAGAGTTCATATTCCTAAAGTGATCCTGATTAAAGTCAGAATTAATATCCATAATGTCTTGTGAACGTTGATATAGTTCTGCATTATGTGGAGACGTACCCATGTCCATAACTTTTTGTGGATCTATCTCTTTGGGTTTTGCCATATATTGTGCTGCTAAGCCTAGTAGCATGTATCGAATACCCCCGTATACGTTAAAAGTGATACTTTAAACCATTATAATATAGTGTTGATATAACTACATTTACAAGGATTATTTAGTCTCTTTTTTAACTTTTTTATCTTTTTTAGGCACTGAAACAATACTCTCAAGTACTTCTAAAGCACCAGCGTACTTTAAGTATATCACTTTAGACTGTTCCATTTTTTCTTTTATTTCTTTAATGTGTGCTTCTGTTATTTCTGACATAGTTTCTCCTAATCACTTTCGTTATTTATTATGTTATTTCCTGCGTTTGTACTATTCACGGCTTGATTGCCTGAATATGCTGAGCTGTTTTGTGTAAAAAAACTAGCTGCTGCATAGCATTTTCTTGCGTTTTTAGCTACGTTAAATAAATTCTGACTAGTTGTATTGATTTTATATATTTTGCTATCAGAAACTAGTATATAAACCTTTTTAAATACTGTATTGCACTTATAAGGAAATAGTGCATTACCATTTAATATTGATGCTCTTAAATCTGCATTAAATATATCTAAACCCCAATCAGCGTTTGTTCCTGATGCAACTGCTCCATTTGATATATTGGTATCAGTTACAGTTCCTGTAGCTTGATCGCTTTGTAATCCTTTGAAAGCTTCTTCCCATCCGTATTTTTTCATAGCCACTATATCTGTACTACTATAGTCGCCTGAAAAGTTAGAATCTTCCACTTGTATTTGAGATGTTATATCATCTAGATAAGCCATTATGCGTCAACTTCCATTATTTGAATAATTCCACCAAAACAATGAGATTCCCAACTTAACTCTGATCTATTACCAGCTCTACCAGCAATCAACCATAAATTACTTACATTTGTACCAGGAGGGATTATTCCAAAAGATACAGACTTATTTAAATTTCCTTTAAGGTACGATGGTATATGATACCCGTTATACCTGTAGTGGTTATCATTGCTTGTATTTCCCCAACCTCTTACGTTATAATTATCATCTACCCATGTATGGTCATTATATCCTGCATCATAAGTGTCTTCATAGTGAATAAAGCAAAAATCATATTGATATTCGTCACCTCCGCCGTCACCGCCCCAAACACTGTCTGCATCACCACCAGCACCCCAGAAACGATACGACCTTACAGAGTTATTTGTCCAAGCATCGTTAGATGTTGAACCCCAACCTGTTTTATAAATATTAGGCTGAAATGTCCATATTAATTTTCTATTGTATGGAACAGTAGTTTTATCATAACCCCACCATACTGATATTTTATTTTCTTTAGTAATGAACCCTAAACCAGTGTTGCTTCCAAATGTGCTATGAACTGCGTAATCAAAATAATTTTCTCCAAATTGGATGTTTCCATTATTAACCCCATTTAGATTAACAGGGCCTCCCCAATGAAAACCTGAATAAATGATATTAGGATAAGCTAATGAACCTCTTCTTCTTAATCCATTATGATTTAGCGTAGTCCAATCATTCCACCCATGTTTAATTAACAACCCTTTTCTGTCTGCTGAAGCTCCCTGGTCACTATTAGATTGTGCTGCCCAAGAACCTATTATAATGTCGTCTTGACTAGCCGTTCCTTGATTAGCAATATTTTGACCTATATGTATACCTACATCATTTCCATAGCCAGGGGCTTCTATTTTAATATCAACATTATTTAATGTTAAATCTGTACCATCATATTCAAAGGATGCTGAATTACTACTGCTAGGATCTCCTAATGAAAAATAAGGTGTTCCTCCAGTACCTGCTCCTAACTTTACTCTCCATTGATTGCTGCTATAAAACCCTAAATAGTTTGGAGTTACGTAGAACCCTGTATTGCTTGGAGTATTGTCATTTGTCATCCAATCTAATGCACCAAGTATATCATTCTCAGTAATTTGTAAGTTTATATCAGCATTGCTTAAAGTTAATCCATAATTACCATCACCACCTTTTTGCCATACTAAGTTTGCATTTTGAATAACATCATTATTCCAGGTTATTCCATCTCCTAATGCAAATACCACTTCATTGTCATATCCAGTTCTTGGGTCTGAGCCTACAAAAAACTTTTTACTACTTCCTTTTTGATGAGTTATTGCTGTATTAAATACGCCTATACCCTCATCTGTAGCTTTCATACCTTTAAAAGGAGTGGTTAAATTCTCTTCACTACTTGTTATGTTTTGACCAACAACTAAACCATATTTATTTGTAGTATAACCTGCAGATCCATTTAAATTCCCTAATCTTACTACTTCAGGTATGTTCCATCCGCTATCATTAGCACCTCTAGCATGTATTGCTATATGAGGTCCACTGGAAGAATATATTCCACTAGTAGAGGTTATATCAATAAACCCATCTCCTTGTTGGTGTCCAAGGTTTACTATTGCCGTATCAATTTCCCAAGTATTACCAGCTGCTGGACCACTACCATCTGTATTTCTTTCAACAGTATACCTATATGCTCCTGCAGGTGTCTGACCATTATATTGAGTAATTTTCACAGCTTCTACTTGAGCAATCCCTCCTGGGGCAGTTTGTAAAAAAGCTATATCATTTACGTCAAATATATTATCTACAGTATCCATTGTGCTTGTATGCGGTGGGGGCTGTTCTCCTACTGATGCTGGTTCTAATTGTGAAAATAATTTAGTAGTTGGTGCTACCATTATTCTACCACCTATAGTAGCCATAACATCTTGAGCCACAAGATTTTCTACTACAAGCTCTCCAGCATGTATAGCTTTCCATTTTTTAGATAAACTTCCTAAATCAGTAGTTATAGTACTTTCTGGATCTACACCATTTGCATTAATTACTATTCCAGCATTTGATGTTAATGTAGCTGTTCCTGAACTACCTACAGATATATCCAGTTTATTAGTATCGTTATATCTTAAAGATAATTGCTGTCCTCCAGGGTGTTTTATAATAGTATTATTATTTGCAGTTAATAGGCCATTTATAGTTGTTGTATAAGAATCTGTAAATAAAGAACCTGTATCGGCTTGATTAAGTATTACATTCCCATCTATATTTGCATTTCCGTTTCCGTCTTCAGTTGCAGCATAATCAACTATTAAATCACCAGTTATTTTAAGATCACCGTTTACTTCAATAGCTAAATTATCATTACCTGTATTAAAGTATTGTCTAGCTGTCCACTCATATGTTACTCCAGTGTTTAATTCATGGACATGATCGCTCCTGGCTGCTGTAGTTGCTCCTCCTTGTGAAGCGGTATTACTTACTGTTGCTGTAGTTGGTATATCAGCTAATGTAAAGTGAATACTTGTATCTGCAATATGGGTTTCATATGATACATGAGTATGGTTTCCTACAGCAACCTGATTTTCAGAATCTCCTACATCTCCATTGCTATTAAGATTCTCAAAGGTTACCCCGTCTTTAGTTATGTATGACCCTCCATCTGCTACATAAGAAACAGCAACTTGATCTTGCTCTGGTAGCTCTGGGTCAATTAAATCTACACCTAATCTTCCTGACGCCCAACTATCTCCAAATTTTCCACTGATAAAATAACCTATAGAACCATCTGATGCAGTTTTTTGAGATAATCTAACATCACCTTCTTTTCCATCAGATGGAGTATTTGATGCTGCTATTGGTACTTTATTAACTGATTTATAAAGTTCGTTAATTTCGTCAAAAACTTTATTTATTGCGGATTGAACTATAGGGTCTTCAACATTTGGGGCAGTTTTATTCGAAGAGCCTATCTCATTTCTTTTTCTTGAAATATCTCTAGCCATTATTACGTCTTAACTCTTCTAGGTCTATATATTATACTAATAGCGTCAAGTTCTACAAGCATGTTAGTTAAACTTAATTGTATAAAACTTGCTTTTTTAGATGGACCTTTTAATTTTATTTTAACTGTACTATCTTCAATACTTAAAGTAGTAGATGCAGTAGTACCGTTTTCATTTACATATATCTGAAGGAAGCCAAAAATTGTTTCTCCAGGAGTTTTCATTCCATTATATAAATTTGTAGCATCTTGAACATTATTGCACTTAAGATGAACTGCGTAAAAGGTTTTATCTTGGCTTGCTGCGTTAAAGTCAAATTTCTTACTTTTCCAACTCCATTTTGACCTTTCTACTCCTTTGCCTATTTCAAATAATTTATTATCTCCACTGATATAAGAGTCATTTCGGTTTCCACTAAAAACTCCTACAGGCTCATTTATATCAACTAAGTCTAATCTTTTTCTAGACAAATTAAATTTCCAAGCACCATTATAAGCTGGAAAATCATCGTCTGTTTTATGTTTATCTTGAAAGCAATAGTATACAGTCAATGTTCTTGGGTCATATAAAACTTTTGGGGGAACATTGTGGTTTATATTTTGCCAAGCATGTTGCTGCCATTGTGGATCTGTTAATGCATTTACATTTATTATATCTGTTTCATCAGTTGCTTGAGAAGCTGTTAAAATAGGCATCCCTATATTTTCAGCTCTTTGTCCATTATGCCAATATAATCCTTGGTAATCGCAGAAAAATAGACCCATATCTGTTACGATAAATGAGTCTTGACTGATACAGCCAATGCCTTCAAAAGTATCTTCCAATACCAAATTATCTAAACTTATTCTGTACATATTATTTAAATCAAAAGCATATATCTTGCCAGAAAACCAAGTAATAGCTGTAGGTTTAGTTGGAAGTATTGCAAAGTTTTTAGGCCAATTAAATACTGAAAATGCATCTGGTTCAGATTTTAATATAAAGTTTTGACCTTGTTTTAATTCTTTGTGATAACAATCTGCTACAACTAAATGTCCTTGAGCAACAGTTGATAACTTGTAATTTATAGAAGTATCTTCTATTAACTCAGAGACACCATTTATTGCTTCGTATGTAGCTCCAGAGTTTCCTTCGTCAATAACAGTTTTTTTATAAACATCTTTATCAGAATCGTAAGCCCATCCTTTAGATAAACTTATTTCTTGTACCATTTTATAGTATTCATTAGCATTAGACTTTCTGTATAATACTATATCGCTTACTCTTCTTGGAGGTACGTTCATTTCTATATTAATAAGCACAGTTTTGTGATTATATATTGGTTCAGGGTCTAACGTAAATTCAAAGTTTGATAAAGGTCCTTCTTGAAATCCATCATAAAGCATTGATAGTTTATAATAATATTTAGTTCCTGCCATAAATGGAGCTGCCGCATAAACTGTTGGGTTTTGACTAATTTCTTCTGTTACTTGCTCTGCATATTCAGGAATTAATCCAAAGCCTAATTCTCCTGCATTTGCTTTAAAATAATATGTACCATAGTTATTGTCTGTTTGATACCCAGCACCAGAAGATGCGGTTGTCCACGTATTTTGAGCTTGGTTTAAATCTAAAAGTCCAGAACTAGTTGTAGTAGTTGTAGGTACCATAAAATACTGACCATTATTGTCTTTATCTTGAATACTTGCGCTACCAAGTCCTTTTACTTTCACTGGATTAACAGTGTTAACACCAGTATACATTATCTTTTGTTTAGAACGATCTCCATAAACCGTACTCCATCTACTTATGTAAGTGTCTGTAGGAATCATTTCATCAGTTATTGCACTGGTAACAAAATAGTCGGTATTTGAATAATTTTTACCAGGACCTCTCAATCTATCATTTATATCGCCAGGCCTTAGTGTAATGCTAGTATTTGTGTCTGTTGACGCTGAAGATAATGTCTCTAATTCAACCATTAAATTATTATACATAGCAAATTGCCTAGCACTCTCATAAGTTGAAGAATTTGCGCCTCTCCCACTACTATAACAGCCATATCTCCATGCAAATTTCATTGGTCTTTTTACAGTAGTTGCATCGTCCCATTGAATAGTATCTGTTTCCCATTGGCTTCCCCAGCTAGAATTATCAGCACCATTAATATATGCAAATCCAGTAGATTGATTTAATACTGTAGTACTAAAGTCTCCTGTATTTATATCAAGTTCTTCAATTCTTTTATGTGAGCTATGATTCCACCCAGCGTCGTATTCATAAGGAACACATCTTTGTGCAACCCCATATGTTTGTCTATCTGTAGAAAATACCATCATCTCTGATACGTTTTTAATTACAGGTTCTGTTTTATTATAGTAATAATGCCTTCTTTTATAAGTAAGCCAACTTTGGTAGTCTTTTTTCTTTTTATGGACTCTTATATTGCTATCTATTCTTTTTCCATCAATAAATACTTGACAGCCAACTTCTCCATTAGAGTTTTCGTCACCAGCAAGATTTACAATTCCACCAACAATGGTTTGTATTGCAACTGTTTCAAAACCATGTGTTTCACCTATTAAAGCTGAATCCCATCTATTTTTTATTTCAACTCTAGGATTTGTGCTAGTTCTTTGATTTCCATATATCCCTAGTTTTGTGTAACCAGGAGTATACTGAGAATCGCCTCCACTTAATAAACCTCCAGTACTTTCGGCATAATTTTTATTCCAGTTTCCTGTATCAGGTTCAACAGTTTCCCATGTAGTTCCGCCATCTGTTGATATTTCTCTAGGGTATAATCCATGCTTTTTATCTTTTGTAAAGCCCAGTATATCAATATTTCTCCATTTTATATAATTCGCATAATTACCCCAAGGAAGGCTTTGCCCTATCCAACTTTCACTAGATAGTCCAGAAAAATCGCAACATTCTTCAGAGGCATACCAATCATGGCCTGCATTTCTATAGTCATTACCAAAGTTTTTTAATTTTACAACTGGAGGAGTAATTGGCTTTGCATTTACTGTAATCTGGTCTATAAGTGTAGTTGTTTGATTTAATACAGTGTCTATGTCAAATGTATATAAGTACTCTTCATCAAAACTAAAACCAGAGTTATGCCCGTATTGTATATATACTTGACCATTTTTTTCGTATATATCATTAATATAAGAACCACCTTTTGGAGGTCTATTAATTAAATCACCACTATCTAATGCCGAAATTTGCGCTAACTTAGAGTCTATTTCTATATAATGAGTTAAGTCTATTTCACCAAAATCATGATGTAGGAAAGATTCAGGCTCATCATTTGAATTATAGTGATAATAAAGGCCTATAACGCCTATAGAATTAGGCTTATTAGCTTTTCCTACTAATACATAAGTAGCGTAATCTGCATCATGACCTGCAAATGTAGAGTTGTCATTAGAGCTATCCCAACTATTTATGATAGGCCTAAGATCTCCTCCAGCTTTCATGTGTTCATGTATATGCTTAGAAGACCCAACAGCAGTAATAATTTCTCCTAAACTCTCAGTTTTATGCTGCTTTCCTACAAACTTTCCATCATTAGTTTGATTTGATGTGTGTCTAAAGTTTACACCATATAAATGTCTTTTGTCGTTTGATATAGCAACTGCAAACTTTAAAGACTCTCTATTACTAGAAGCTCCTGAATGAGGTAATTCTAAATAGGATAAGGAAAATATTGCATTTCCATCATCAATAGATTTTACTCTAGCATCTTCTAAATGATAACCATCTATTTGTGTACCAAATTGAGAATGATTTATTCTTCCAAGCCATTGTGATTTTGATGTAGTCGTTGAGCCTGTTCCAATATATACTGCATTTGGGCCCTTTCCTAATGAGACACTTTCTGGGTATCCAGAATTAGATGAGTTTACAAATCCTCCATTAACAGGTTCTGTAATATTTCTAGGACCATTTTCTTGATAAAAATCTTGAATGACTTTCATTTTATATTCTGGAGGGTTTATAGTAGTGTCTTTATTATAAAAAGCTACATCTGTTGTTACTTTTGTAGAGTTCTCATCTTTTCTATCTATTAGACTAAAATTTCTACCATTAATTTCAAAGTAGCTAGAGTCGTCAAATATCTGAAGATTAGACTTAGCCCCCCCAATAGTAACATGATATTTAATATTCGCTGGACTTTCAACTTGAGAAACATATGTTACTTCTATAATATTCCAGTTATCAATAGCTTTAATTGCATCTCCAGCAGTGTGTGTTGTAGCAGTAGTACCATTATGACCTCTTTCTACATTTAAAGTAAAGCCTTCTGAGTTTTCAGGATCTACTATACTACTTATAAATAATTCTTCGCTTGAGTTACCTATTCTTATAACATCTTCTGTGTTAAAATGTGCAGGATTTGGGCTTCCAGTACTAAATACAATAGCTGTTTCACTAGTATTTAAATTTGCTGGGAGGTCTTCACCTGTATCAATATATGCCCCACTGGTCCATCCTGTAGTTGAACTATAATAACCAGACTTTAGCTCTGCTTTTTCAATGTATTTATTAGCTTGTAAATTACTAGCAAAGCTTTTTCTTAATTGCTTTTGTGTAAATGCTGTAGCGTTGCCATCTATAGTGCCACAATCTTTAGTTACTGTGTCTTCAAAAATACTAGCACTATAAACTAATGTTGTATTTAAAACAATATCATGCCCTAAGTATATTTTGTATTGATTAGAAGTATCACCACTTCTAAGAGGTATATTGGTTCTGATACCTTTTAGTTTACCTTCTTCATCTAAAGACTCTATATTTTTACTATATACAGGCGATTCATTGCCTACATCTGAAGCAGAAGCCGATGAGTTTGTTCCCTCAATAAAATTTCTTAATTCTAATCTTTCTTTTGGCATTTATCTCTTTTTTAATAAGTTAGTTACTATTTTAACCAATGCATCATAAGAAGCACTCATTTTTTTAACTTCTAGTTGCAATTTCTTTTGTTGGTTTATTAATTGTATTATTATTCCTTCTAGTCTTGTAAACTGCTGATTTATGTCTTTTGTTAAGTCGTCTTGTATATACTTGTTCTGTTTCCATATGAAATAGCCGAACGCTATAGCTACCGCTACAGGAACCCCAAACGTTTCTATTATGGCCATTATATCCATTACTACCCTTCGATAAGCTTACCATCTACTATTGCCTTACCGTTTTTTATTTCAACTATATCTACAAAACTATTAGGACCATGATATGTTACAATAGCAAATGCATGTTTCCAGTTCATAGGCCGACCTCCTACAAAACCATTGACTTCAGGACTTAAATCTTTTAAACAGCCTATACTATAAGCTGTAATCGGTCCCTTTGCACTTTTATCTGAGTAAACCTGAACATCGTGATGATGACCATACATAATGTTTTGTTTGTATTGCCTACAATGATTACTAGCATGATTCATTCCGCTATAATTATGACCGTGGTAATAGCTCATATCACCTATTTCTAGGAGCTTTCCTAGTGCCTTTACCTCAAACCCTCGGTCTACCAATTTTAGTGCTTTGTTTAGCCCATATTGGTCTAAATAAGGGTATTCTTCTACAAAATACTCTAACCATTGATCATGATTGCCAGTAATAAAGTGTTTTTCTTTTACATTAGCTTTATCTAATGATTCATCTATTTGGTCCATCCCTTTATTTACATCTTCAATCTCTTGTATTATATCTGGCAAATAATACTCTAAAGGTGGCTTTATTTTTCTTTTCCACTGCCAATGACTACAACTTCCCCATTCTCCACTGTCTCCTAAATCAATATATGCATCAGGCTTTACTTCTTCTATTGCCTTACATACAACGTTAATTGCTTTCTTATCGTGTAAAGGAAAATGCTTGTCTGGCGTTACTATATATTTCTTCAATTCAGCTCTCCATCTGTTATACCCCAATCATTTGGATTAGTCCAGTATTGGCTGCACATTTCAAGTAGTATTTCTGTTTCTTCTTTGTCCTTGGTTAAGTATAATGCTTCACAGGAGTCGCACATCCAAAACAATGGTTCAACTCCTGATCCAAGCACATCCATACTAACTAACTTTTCTGACTTACAATGTTTACATTTTTTAGGCATTGTTTTGTAAACCTTATTATCATTAACGCCTATTTCTTCTAAACGGCTTCTGCCTTCCTGTATTACTAGGTCAGCATATACCGTAAACTCTGTAACCTTTGGTTCTGTCATCTTTTTATTTAAGCGCCTTCTTAACTTTAGCCCAAATTTTATCATCTAGTTTGTTTTTGCTACTCTTAACAAGTAAATCACCGAGGCCAGTTACTATCTTTTTCTTTACTTTTTCGCTAATAACTTTTTTAAGTATTTTACCTGCTATTAATTTCCCTAACACTACTTAAGGATTTCTGCTTTAACTATATCTTCTACAGAGTCATAGATTGCTGTAAGAATCTTTTCTTCTGTTTTTTCAGATATAATAGGAATGTCAACGTTGTCATTTAATGCTTTAATGATTTTTACCTTCATTTCGTCATTAAATAAGTAGTCTGCTATAATTTCCTTCATCGTACCTCCTTGTATATTTTAATAAGCATAAATACTAATGTTGATAGTGCTGCAAGTGCACTAAACACTGGTGGGACCCATTCTGTCCAGTGTAACATCTGCGCTGTAGTGGATCCCGCAATGCCTACAGCTGATGTTTTTAATGTATCTATCATTTTTTAGCCTTTGTTAACGCTTGAGATAATGTGTAGATAGCACCATTTGACAATCTTACACTAGTATCTAATGTTGCAGCACCTGTTTTTGAATTAACAGTTACTGAGTTTGTAATTTGTGCAGTGACTTTATTTACATTCGTATACACACCTGTTGCTCTACCTGCAACTAGATTATCTATCTGTGTTGCTTGAGTTGTAGATATGCCAGTCTTTGCTGTATTGGCTGTAATTGCACTTGCTTGTGCTGTTGTTATGCCAGTCTTTGCTGTGTTTGCAGTTATAGCACTTTCTTGACTACTTGTTATACCCTTTTTAGCTGTATTTACTGCTACAGTAGAGGTTAATGTAGATAAGTCTTTTATAGATGTATTGTTTCTATCTATGGCTATATCAAGAGATTCAAATATCTCTTTTATCATTGCACCATTAACAGTGGTCTCCATATCTGTTTTTTCATCTACCGACTTATCATGTTTATCTTGATCTGCCATTATGTTAGGTCCTCCTCAAATTCTAAATGAAATACACCTTCTATCATATATTGTGATGATGTTGTTAAAGCATAGTCTCTACACATCATAGGTATCAATATATCTCCTTCACTCATAGCAACAGATATTCCTGATTCACCCATACTATTGTAGCAGTTACCTGTCCAAGCTGTTGTTACTCGATTACTAACTAATGAAATAGCTTGGGTACCGTTATCATTGTCCCAGGTAATTGCGTTAGTGTTTTTCTTTAAATCCAGTATTAAATCACCACTATTGGTAGTAGCCATATTTCCATAAAGCTTATATCCAGTAAGAGTCATATCTCTTGGAACCACTATACAAGGATTATAAGTATCATACCATATAGTTCTTGAGTCTGCACCAACTGCACTACTATTCCAGTTGTAATAAGCAGGTCCATATGTTGTACTTGGATGATACCATCTTCTTCTTGAAGAACCTATCGCACTAGTATAAGCTGATGTATACCACCGCATACTCCATTGCATATCAACTTTTTGTTTTAATCCAGATATATTACTATTTTTATAATCTGCATCATCTGCTGTTGTTATTACTTTTTTCCAATTAGCCATTATATCTCGGTAGTTTTACCCATTAACTGTTTATGCAACTTTGTAATCTTTTCAATAGTGCTCCATGCTAACTTAGCTTGGACTATTGGAACCTCTATTTTACTTAATATGTTTATCAAGAAATCGGTTTCCTCAATGTTGAAGGAAATGCGCTCAGGTTTTTCCCCAAGCGCTTTCCCATTGTTTTGAATTATCGGCACTTACTAGCCTCCACCAGTATTAGTGTATGAACTTGTACATACATAAAGTGTATCGGCACTGTTATCCCAATAAAAGGTTCCTTCTCCAACAGCTTTAGTTGCTACACTTGGAACACCATTACCAGTTTTGAATCCCATTAGGTGATAATCATTAGCAGCACTTTGAGCCTCACCAGTGGTTGCTACCATCCAACCAGTACCAATTCTACCATCAACGTTGGTACTAACTGTATCATCATACCAATATAGTTTAGGCTCAATAGTTTGGCCTGTATTAATTACTATACCAGAACCATCCGAAGCAGCTTCTGTAGTTGCACCAACTGATAGTGTTATAGTTTTATCAACTAAATTAGAGTTTGTCTGCGATACAGTATCAATAGTACCAGTAACAGTTAGATTACCTGTAATTTCCATATCTTTTGCAGAGAAATCTTCAAGTGTATCACCATTGATTGCAGCTCTTTGATCAAGCTGTTGCTGTATTCCAGAAGTAACGCCATTTAAGTAACCATATTCTGTATTACTTACATTTCCATTACCACCAACCAAAGTAGCACTTAACCTGTTTCCTGAATCTATTGCTTGATGAGCATCAATTACTGTTCTCATTTCTGCAGCTGTAATTCCAGTTTTTAATGCTGGTGTACCACTATTGTCATAAACTGCAGCATTACCACTATCTCCAGTTGGAGTTGTGTCATTCATATCATCTACAACTAAATCTAGTGTACCATCACCATCTTGATATGTAGCAGTTATTCTTGTTTCTGTATTGCCAGAGAACATAGCACCAACTATGTCTTGGACTGCTTCAGTTGTTAACTGAGTGTTTGTGTCTGTCGGAGTGGCCCAAGTTCCGTCTTTTTTTAAAAACGTTGAACCTGATCCACCCCCTAGGTCTGCAACTGTAACGCTACTATTCTTATAATCAGAATCGTCAGCAGCTGTAATAACCTTTTGCCATATAGCCATTTATTAGTCTCCTTTTATTTAGGGTGTCGGGTTTTCATTATCAATCAACACGTAAAGCTCTCCACCAGTTTTCACAATATCACCTATTGCATATCCTGCAAAGTTTGGTAGCCCACCTAGATTATTCAATTTCAAAGCAGGCATAACTAGGCTTCCAACCCCATTTTCAGTGAGCTCTAACATTGTTGTATTGTTGTACTTAAAGGTTAAACTGGCACTAGTCCCTCCGATAGTAGAAATAGTCCATTTATTGTTTAACGAAAAATTTGACGTAGTATCTGTAACATTAAATATTTGAAAGTTAGGCGTTGACTGAAAAGTTGTTGCCCCACTTCTAGTAAATGATGTTGTTTGTCCTATATTATCTCTGGTAAATGCCATTAATAATCCACTGGTTTAATATATCCGCCAGATACTTTGTTTCGAGAAGCGTACTTTTTACCTTCTCTTACTTGTTCAGCATATAATGCGTCATAATATTGTGCTAATTGTAAATTAAATCCATCTCCTGGAAGCCTATAAAGTTCTGCTATAACTTTAAATCCTAATGCTTCATGAAATTGATCTGGAAGTTCACTTGATTTAGTTAAATCTGGATCAAATGGTATAGGTCTTGATGTATATTCAAGTCTAAGCGTAGCTCCACTAATGCTGGGGGAAATATATTTATCAGTTCCATCTATATTGGACTCATTCTTTTCAACAATTCCAATCCTATTCCCATTAACAAACCAAAAAAACTTATCTATAGTTTCATTTATATTAACCACTAAAGTCTCCTTTCTTTGGCCTATCTATCATTCTTCTAATTTCCACCTCATTAACTTCAACTCTTTTAATTTCTAACACTTCTGGAGGTAAACTATAATATCTTTGACCTGCAACCAATGTATCTGTATTATCAGAACCTACATGAATAATTTTAGTTTTTGCTGCAAAGTCATCTTGCGCTCTATTTAAAGCTTTTCTTATTTGTGTTTCTCCAGCGTGTGAATGATGTTGTTGTATTGTCTCTATTAATTCTTTTTGTGTCATTACTAGTTCTCTCCAAATTTTTCACTTAATTGACCAACTTCAGTCTGAATCATTTCAGAGAGAATTTGAGCTTCGCTACTTAGTACTGTCACTAATTCACTATCTTCTTCTTGGACTGCTGCATTAGCAATTATTTCAACTAAAAATGAATGAGCTATTTTTTTAATTACTAATCCTTCTAGCTCTTCAGGTAAAGTTTTATGAGTCTGTTGTACCCCGTAAGAATCAGGTAATGGGAAATCCTCTAAAGCTCCAGTTCCAGTACCTACTTCCGTTGATGTAAATATATGCCTTTTAATTGCATAAACTTGTAATGCACTACTTCCATTGGGCATATAAGCATCTGCCCCAGTATTTGTCCATCCAGTTGTGATAGGAGCAGTTTTGATTAACTGAATTCCTGCTACATTTTCATACCAATACACTGGACTATTATCTGTTGCAAAGTATATGCTTTCTGTATCTAAAGATCTTTTACTATTTTCTAAACTAATTCTTTTGCATGGTTTTGTTATAAACCTTACTGTACTTAAAGTAGCCCCGTCCATAATATGATTAGCTGCAGTTCTAAACACTAATAACTCTCTTTTTTCATCAAGATTAAAATCTGCTGGTAAAGATGTATCAGGATCAGTGTTTGTTACTAACGATTCTGGGTTGATAGGAGGATGTAAATTTGAAAGTATTAACCTAGGTGGTAATAAAGACAAAGCTTCCCAGTATCCTCTTGAGAATACGTCTTCTGGGTTACTAATGCCGTCTAAAAACGTAGCGTTGTCTTGTCCTAGTTGTGATAATACTCTTTGCTTTAAATTCATTTTTCCTCTTTAATGGTGCCCCCAGCGTTAACCAGGGGCACATTGTTTAGACCTTATTGATTATGAAGATGTGTGAAAATCAATAACAGCGTGAGTCTCAGGTAATAATACCTCAAGACCTGCTTCAGTGATAATCATATCTTTTCTACCATCAATGTCATTTTCTTGAACATTAGTTTCAACGAATGTATCTCTAGAGATTCCGTTACCTGCTAATGGTCTTAATGAAACGTTAGATAGGTCGATACATACTGCTTTATCTTCCATATCGTGTCTCATTAATGGGTGAGCTACGAAATTCATAGAACCCCAAGAAGTTGATATAGATGTCACATCAATTGGCATAAAGCTAGATGTTTTCACGTCTAGGTTAGCACTAAACACATCTTTAAGATTTCCACTTAGAGATTTGTCCAAGAATCCACCAGAACCCATTTTGTGTAACTGATTGATTACTTTTCTAGATGTTAAACATAACTTCTGTCCACTATTTCCAGACTCATAACTCATGAAATCATCCATTACGTTAGTAAGTCCATCATATGTGAAATCACCTTCATAGTCATAAACACCGTTAGCTCCGTCAACTGAACTACCAGCTGTGAAATCTAACTTATAACGTTTACCACCTTTATTTTCGATGAATGGTATAGCACCCCAAGATGTTCTTTCATCTTGTGTATTATATTTACCATAACCGAATAAGAAAGCGTGCTCTAAGTCCATTTTGTGAGCTTTTAAGTGTTCTGCGTAAATACGTTTCCACTCATTAGCATAACCTCTGTACTTAGTAGCCATTGTTGAACCAGACATTAAAGGAACTGCTGTTTTGAATATCTGAGAAAAGAACTCAACGTTAGTAAGTTCATCTCTGAATCCATCAGGAGCACCAGATGCCTCAGCCCATTGTGATCCAATTACTTGACCTTTTAATACTTCATCAGCTGTTCCAGTATAAGCAGTAGAAAAATCTTCTACTTTTACTATCTTAGCTAAAGGTATTTTTGCGTAACCTTTGTCAGTAGTTGAAGCAGCTGCTAATGTTGAAGCAATCTCGTGATCAGTTGCTGACTCTGTGTAATAACTTACATCAGAAGCAGCGCCTTCAAACTTATACGCTACACCATTTAGTCTTAAGATTTGACCTGGTACAAGAAAAATAGGAGCATATTGCTTAGCGCTATCTTGCTGACCCATTTTATTGTAATCACACCATATTTTAAGACCTGCTGTTTCTGCTTCATCTACAGATTCATCGCCTGTAGCACTTGTTGCAGCTTCTACCATAAATGAGAAGTTACGTCTTTGCCATTGGTTACGATATTCCAAAGGCTTCCAAACTGTTTCATCGATAGGTTTTTTACCGATTTTAGATAAATAAGAGAAGAAAATTGATTCTTGAGGAGCTAATTCTGCTACTTTATCACCAATTCCAAACGTTCTTCTGACATTATCTATGCTCACATCACCTGTCCATGTTTGGCCAGCTGTCTGAGTCTTTATTAATCCATTAGGATATTCTGCCATTATTATTCCCTCCTAGAGAATGTTTGTATTGTTATCTGAGTTTACAATCGCATCCATAAAGTTATCCGTTGGATCAGAAGGGGCATTAGACTGAGCAGGTTGAACTCCCATAGGTTGAGGAACTGATTGAGCACGTTGTACTTGTCTAAATGAATTACTAGCAGGAACTGTCTTTTGAGGAGCAGCTTGTTGAACATTTGCTACACCTTTTTTCCATTTATAATAACCTACTAAATCATCCATATTTATAGATTTAGGGTCGTTCATAGTCGTAATAAAATCGTCTAAGTTTTCTCCTAAATCATAATTAGAGCCAACATATTGCCTAACATTGTTCATCTCTTGCTGTTGAGCTACTGCTTTTTGTCTATCTTCCTCTATATTCTCTAACTTTTCTAACTTTTTGTTATACGATTCGCGCATTGTAGCTATCTCATATTGAGAAGCAAGAGAATTATATTGCATCATATCATCTCTCCACTTTTCAACATCATCTAAAAACTTTGCGCTATCTGAAGTAGGATCAGCTATCGCCTCATCTCTCGAGAAACCCCTAGGTTGCTCAGGTTTAGCAGGTGGAGGAGGAAACTCCTCTTGCTCCTGACTTGTTGGTGCAGCTTCCGCTGGTGCCTTACCACCTGGCGTTATACTTTGCACGGCCTCTGGGTTAGATCTTAAATAGTCAACCATAGGTTGGTATTGTTTAACCTCATCTAACTGATTTTTAAGTTTAGCAGCTTCTGACTGCCAATACTGATACCTTACTTGTTCATTATTATCAGGAGTTACTTCATTTTGAGTAAAATCCTGATTAGGAGCTGAAACGGTAGGTGATGGTGCTTCATTTTCTTGAGGTACAACATCTTTGTCCATTACAGGTAATCCCATTGCTTGTTCAAATGAGTTATCAGCGTTTTGTAACGATTCTTGGGTGTCCACTATTTCCTGCTCAAATGCAGGGGCTTGTGGAGCCATATTCTCATTAGCTTCCATTATTATTTCCTCTTACTTTTAGACTGCTTCTTAGATGCGGAAGAAGGTGAGTCTTTTTGTTTGTCTTTAATTGCATCTTGAGCGTCTTTTCTTAACATAGATAAGTTGTCATCTAATCTTTTTTCAAATAAAGTACCAGCCATTTTAGACTTGTTCTTAACTTGGTCTAAATCAGATTTAAACTTCTCGACTTCAACTTTCTGTTTAAGGTGAACATTCTCTCTTTCAAGAGTCTGCATGTCTCCACCCATCTTCTTGAGCTGTTTACCAAGTTGTTCAACTTGTGAAGTAAGTTGTTCGATTGTATCTGTTCTTTTAAGTACGCCCTCCATATCGAAAACTTCTGTTTTCTTAAGCACTTCTGCTTTATCGATAATACCTTTACTGTATGCATCCATATAAAATTCGAGTTCCGCATATCTATTACTTGGAAGTGTCGAACCTGATACGTATACAACATCATATTTGCCTACGGTAATATCGTTTGCTATCTTGATTTCATTAGTTTTGTCATCATATAGCTTTTTATTTACTGCAAATTCTGTTAATGAGTTATTAGGGTTAACAACTCTAAATATTTTTTCTTCTTGATATAACTCTTGCATCATTTGAATAGCTACTTTTGCTACTCTTTGCAAAGAACCTTCTATATCAGCTAGTTTTGATTTAATCTTTCTTTGACCAAATTCATCAAGTGATATAGTGGCTTTATAAGTTTGTGGGGCAGCCTGAGAGTTACCCATCATCATTTCGTAGAGTCCAAGCTGGTGATCTATGTCGTTTTTGGCCGTCTGCTCGTTATTGTACAACTCGTTAGGAAGAGGAGCTGGACTAGCAACTACTGGTTGCCCCAAGTCAAAATCTACCTCAATACCAACACCAGGTTGTGCCCATTTTTCTTCAAATTCACGCATATCTACAGAACCAGAAGGAACTAAAACCTTCATATTAGTTGCTGTTGTAGCATGAGCTATGATTAATGACCTAGTTTTGTTTATATAATCTTGTAAACCTTTTACCATTCTTACATCTGACATAGGATATGGTGTTCTAGTGTGAAGATTAACAATTGGTACTATAGGATAATTACTAGTTGGTAATATCCTTGAGTAGATATGAGTGTCTCCCATTACTACGCATTGCTTTACTTGCTTTATTTGAACTGGTACTGCCTCAATCATCTTTTGTGCTATTAAACCAGCTTTAGATGTGATTTCAATACCTGGAATATTTACAACTTGTCCTGCTTGAATCATTGCATTCTCTTTAGCGTCTGAGATTTGCTTATCTATAGCCTCTCTTAAATTGCCAAGTTCTAATTCCATTCTGTCAGGAAGCATATTGCCTACTTGAACTTGCTCCATAAACTGCTTTTCTTGTTCCATATACTGAACTTCAAGTTCTTCTGACATACGATGTATATCTTCTTCAATCATTTTAAGGTTTTTATCAAGCATCTCTTGTTTCATTTGAGACTGCTGCTCTTCTAATTTCTTTATATTATCAGAACCTTCTATGATTTTTCCATTAAGAACACCTACTTCTTGACCAATGTATTGTTGAAACTCTTCTTCATTAAATCGGTATTCTTTGCCAGTATATGTCTCATGAACCCTGTACATATTAATTTGCACTTTGTAATAACGTTCATAACCTCTTACATATTCATGGTCACCTTCTGCTAATGTATCAATATCTCCAGGAAATGTTACTCCTGTATCGTCGCTACGACCTGTTATTATACTATCACTATCATAAGAACTAGAGGCTGCATCAATTGCTTGTTTATATTGGGGATATAAAGATTTGGCCTGTTCTTTTGTGAAGTTTCTAGATATAATAATATTTTCTGCATCATCAAAAAATGGATCTCTAGAATTAGGATCAACATAGACGTCCATTGGATCTACATTATTAAAACAAACATCACCCTTTCCATCGTCTTTTAAAGGGTCTTGATATACTTGTAAATAACCTAATCCCGTAACATAATAATCATCAATAGCTTGTCTTATTTGAGTCCTACCATCTGATTGGTCATACATATAAGTAAGTAAATTATTGAGAACATTAGCAACTTTTGTATCACTATCTTCTCTAGGGGATACTTTAAATGAAGGTCTGTTTGCAGTTAGTAAAGCTTTTGCTGTTTCTACAGCAGGATGTATACGATTAACAACAACAGGGGCTTGACCTCTGCCTTCTAGTACCTTAATCTGTTCCGTTGTCCATTGTTTACCAAGTCTGTATTCTTGGTCTTCTCTAGCTTGAGTTTCCCAGACATCTCTTTTTCTCTTGTATAAATCAAATAAACGCTTGGTTGAATCTGCTATCGACTCTTGGTTTTCTGGACCGTCGTAATCTGCCACTAACTTAATACCCCCATATTATTGCATAGTCGTATGCATCATAATATAAGCACTATAGGGTCATCCAATCAAGAACTTTCTTTAACTTACTGCCTTTATCTTCAGCATTAAGTGATTTTAGCTTTGCTGGTCTTGCTCCTTCCAACGAAGTCCATATTGCATCCATAACATCGTCATGTTTACCTTTTGGATAAGATAAAAACTCAGCTTGCGCTTCAGTATCTTGACTTCTAAAGAAAAATTCACCTTTAGCAAACATAGGGACTAAAGATAAAAGTCGCTCAGATTTACGAGTACGTGGCTTTACACCTTTTTCAAGCCCTGGAATATACAGATTTTCTTCTAGCATTCTTTTTTTACATGCTGCTCTTAAAGCTTCCTGATATGCAACTGTTTCTATCTTCATTTTTTTATGTCGATACTTTTTAAACTTTTCTATTATTAAATCAGGCTGCTCTGCTGGGGATATATGCTTTCTATATATATCTAAAACATATTTATTACCAGCATGATCAATACCAATTGTAGCTATAACAAAAAAGTCAGCTCTTGCTGATAATGAAGATGCAGGGTCTACTCCTCCATAGACCTCTATCGGGATAGTTTCTTTACCACTTCCCGTCTCTTTTACCAAACAAGGTTGTCCTTCTATTCGCTCAAAATCATATTGATGTAATTTTATCCATTCTGGTTTAAAAGGAGCTTCATCTGGGGATTGAGCTATATTCATGTACTCTTGATAGAATCCATTTATATTACCTACAGATGCATATTCTTCTTTTATACCATCAATTCTTTCTTTAGGAAATCTTTCGGGCCATATTGGAGAGCCATCATCATTTATGATAGAATACCATAGAGTATTCCATGCTGGAGAATCTTTAGCCCAATATAAGAAACAATCTTCTGATATTACTGTACCAATCATAACAATACGACCCTCATCGGATAATGATGGTATCACGGCTTCTGTCATCCACTTTCTATTTTTAGCTCTCGCTTCTTGCGTAAACGCGTTTAATTCTGATTCGAAGTCATCTACAATAATTAATGTTGGTCTTGTATCTCCTTCAATAAAACCCCTAACTCTTTGTCCAGTACCTACGGCCACTATACGCACTCCATTGGCAGTTACTACATCTGTAGCTGTCCATCTTTTAGCAGTATTAGGTCCCATATCTCCAAATAAGTCTTTAAACCTTTGGCTATGAGTTAAATGGTATTTAATACGAGACAAGAAGTTAATAGACTGCGCCTGTGATTCAGATATGATCACGATAAACTCTTCGTCGTCTTCGTGTTTAAAGGCTATGCGATGCAGTGGTAGTAGAAGTGATGTTACTGTAGATTTAGCTGTACCACGAGGCGCTGCTATTAATACTCTTTTCTTACTCCTGTCTCTTAAATTGGAATAAATCTCATGATGAAATGGTGGAGTGGCTTTCCGAAGAGCTGTAGGAAAACAAGTGCGACCAAATAAGGCAATATTTTTAAATAACTTTTTAAGAGCCTGTTTCTTAGCATAGATTTCTTCGAAATCATTCATCTTTTTTTAACTTGCATCCGCACTTACCACAACATACAAAGTCTCTAGGTTCATGAGCTTTCTTTTCTAACTCTTGAATCTTTAGCATCATACTAGCAATAAGCACATCTGTTTTATAAATATGCTCTGAAACTTGTTTCATTGTAGGTTTTTTAGGTTTCATCTGTAGATGTCTTAGCCTCTATTTTAGTTTGGGTGCCCTTTAAATGCTGTTCTTCTTCATTTATCTCATCTAAAAGCTTTCTTGTAGCTGTAGCCTCTAATTGAGTAGTTGTTTTAGTTACAGTCTTGTCTTTCATGCCCAACATATCCTGTATATTCTCTACAACTCTAAGAAAGTTTGTTATATCTTTCTTTTCTTTAGCCATTTCTAAAGCTTGATCTAGTAAGTCAATCGTTTTTGACCTATTATGACCTTTTTCTGCTAATACTTCTTTTAATTCATCTTTTACCATTGATTTAAACTCCTGTGTTCTCATCCATCTTTTTACAGTACGCCGCTTATTATCAGTAGGGTTACTAATGACAGTATCGATAGCCAAATCCATATCAAATACGACGCTATAGACCATTGCGAGGTTTTTCCATTCCTGGGTGCCTTTACGTACTTCGAGCTGAGGCTTGCCAGACAACGTATGATTAGATACTCTACCATCTGCTTTAAGCTTTTGACTAGGATACTTAGGAGAATGAAAGGCATAGCCAAAAGGCATACGAACATAATAACTATCAACGCCATTATCTCCTGTATAACACTTCTTTTGTATGATTTCTCCAACATAGTTATCATCAGTGAGCGCATAGTCCCCCTT
>Ga0098038_1000046_pt1 | contig 49193 bp, 39 predicted proteins | sample 5B_taG_FD_75051 | JGI IMG/M metagenome (GOLD analysis project Ga0098038, IMG submission 75051) | Marine viral communities from the Subarctic Pacific Ocean - 5B_ETSP_OMZ_AT15132_CsCl metaG | ecosystem: Environmental > Aquatic > Marine > Oceanic | place: Pacific Ocean | collected 2015-01-08 | reverse complement strand
ACAAACTGGACTGGATCTATTGTGGAGAGAACTGATGTAAAAGCTTCTTCACTTCGTCACTGGCAAAGTTATATCGAAGACGCAGCCATCCGCGCTCACGCAAGAGATCCCAAAAACTTTGGCTCGCTAAGACCATATGAGAGCACATACTTGCTCCAATCTGCGCTAACTGGCACGATTGTTCCCAAGTTTGCAACCCTTGCTTTTAATTGGAATTTTGAAAACGTTACCGGCTCTGATTCTAGCGGAGAGTTTTTGGTGCTTGATAGCTCATCAGGATCTATAGAGAACCTTGCGCGTTATCCTGATAATGAAAGCAATCCTAAGTTTTCAAAAACATTGTCATATCAATATCCGGGTCGTGCTTATAATATGAGAACATCAACAACAGGTGTTGTTGATAGGGCATATCTTAGTGCCGAAAGACAAAATCCTCCAGAGAGTATAACCGCACAAGACACAGTTAGTATTCTTAACTTACAAGATGAGGTAGAGTTTACTAGAGATAGCCGACCAGTTAGTTATTATTTCTCTTTTGAAAAGAGCATGTATGCAACAATTACCCAAGAAATCATGAACTTCTTTGGAACTGTTGTTGCGTTCAATGATCTTATCGGTGAACCAAAGAACAGATACAGACAAGACTATAAAGAGCTTGGTAAGCTCAGAGAGCTTTTCTTTGAAAAGGTTGGCAATACCCCAGACCTTGACAAGTATATTGAATACTATAAGTGGATCGACAACTCACTTTCTGTTATGTTACAACAACTTGTACCTGCCACGGCTGACTTTTCTGATGGCGTTAGGACGATGGTCGAGAGCCATGCTCTTGAGAGAAATAAATACTGGAGCAAGTTCCCAACCCTCGAAATGAAGGTTACAGATCCAGAAGCTGCTGTCCGAGGAATCACAGAGCTTAAGTATGATTGGGAGCACGGTCATGCGCCCCTCATGGTGAAGGCTGTGGGTCAGATTCGTTGCTTAGATGCAACCGGAAACAATTACGATGGCGACACCCTTACCGTTGTGGATGGTGCAGGAAAGTCGATTACCTATAAATACCACGATGATGCTTCACCAGCCACTGGAGAACTAAACACTGACGGTACAGTAGCTATTAAGGTTGGCAGTCTCACGGGCACCGCCATCGTTGCTCAAGTCTTAGCTGCATTCGACAGTTCAAATGGTCACGGCTCAAGTGGCTTAGGGACTATCTCTTTTGAGAGTGATGGTACCTCTAAAATCACCTTAACACAAAACATAGCAGGCGAATCTGGAAACACCACAATAGTTAGCAGCGATACAGGCGATACACTTATTGTTGCACAGTTCGGCACCGACAGCGCAAGTTTCCCCGCAGGCACAGGCGGTCAATCAGACAACTGCATGTGGTGGGATGAAAGAGCAGAGAGAGATAAAAATAATGCCTCTGCTGCACCCGGTGGTACGTCAGCAGCAATCAACACAGATAGGGAAGCACAACGAGAGATTATAGAGACCTACAGAACGGGCTCTCCCGGTCCAACACTCGCACAGTCCACAAAGACGCTGCCAGCACCAACTTATCAAGGCTCAACATATGCCCTTCGAAGGTTTGATGAAATTTATAACCTTGTCCCTGACGAGAGCCCGCTCTATCACGGCGGACCAGATTTCTCACAGCGCAAGCGTTATGGATTTATAACCCCTCAGATAAGAACATTTGGGGACGACAACACTATTACAGCAATTGAGGCAGGATCGCCAGACTATGGCAAAGATTGTGATGACGCTATTGTCCCGCCAGAGCTAGACAAGAAAAAAGTTAGTTACAAATTCGCAGTTCATAGCAACTCCGTTATTTTGGGTGGTCCTTATGAAGATATGGGGGTGGGAGATATTTATAGTCCATTTAGCGTCTATAGCTCCTCGGTCCAAACAGGATACCAGAGCACCCCCTTAAAACCCGGCACTAATAGGAAATTAATAGACGTTGTTTCGGGTGGTATCTCGAATATGCATCACGACATTATTGGCAACGATATGGAAGTTTCGATGCAAGGACCATTTACTGAAAAATACGTTGGAGGAAACCAGTGGAGGCACCAAGATCTTGTTCATGATCCAGCTACCACAGGATCTAGCAATGGGGAAAAACGTGCCGAAGGGTTTAGGCTGTCGGTAACTAACAAAAATACTTTAAATCTTGCCTCTGTCTATAGTTCTACGCGACCAGCCGCTGTCTATACACGCGACGAAGCAGCCAAGAGACCTGTAAATATCCGAAACATTCAGATGACAGCAAGTGACATTGGCGCTTACAAGACCACACTGCCTGCTGGCACAGGAACACCAATCGGACCCACCCCAACAGAGTTCATCTCTGGTACACTAAGATCCAACATTGGAAACTTCGAGAACTTCTATGATATTGTTCAAACATCTGGACGAAGCATCAACAACGCTGCTCTTACAGAACAGGATGGGTTTAGCAAAAAACGCACCTTTGAGGGTGTCACGCCAGACGGGCAACACATCGCATCGCTGTTTACAACACGCAAGCCGCAACGTGGCAAGCATGAGCATGTGTTTGTGCAAAGATTCTCTGCACCCGGCGGTCCTGATACCGCAGGCGATGCAAATGGAGGCTTTGGTCTTGATTTTGAGTCTGCTGAGTTCTCGCCATACAATGCTCTGCCCTTCCGTAACACATCGGTCAGAACTATATTGAATAGGAAATTGCTTACCAATCACGCAAGACAATTTGGTCTTTATAGCGGCTCAACCATGACAGCTTTTGGACCGCTTGATGCGACACCGTTTTTAACCGGAAGCTTCCATAAGACCAATAGAAATAATCTTTTACGACCGGAATTGACCGCCGCGTTTGGCTTCTCAGGTGTAGAGGGCACAGCAACAGTATACACTGCTAGCAATTTTGATAATGCATTTGTTACTCATAAGATTCCAAGAATGGAAACAAGCTATGCTTGGATAACCTCTTCTTTGGTGTTTTCTCTGGACTATGGTCATGGAAGTGTAAACGGTATTTATTCTAACTCTTCTGGTCTTTATTCGTCAATTGACTTTGTTTCGTCTTCCGATGTTGTCAGCTACCTTGCAACTGCTACCCAGCGTAAGTTTGGGTCTGACTATAAAACAGGATTCCCAGACAGTTTTACTAATGGCACCGAGCAACACCAAACAACACACCTGAATACCAATATTGTTGAACCTCTTTCGGCATCCGAAGCAACCTTGGGCTATAAAACAACAACGCCGGTAGGGTTCTACTATAACTATGGTGATATAGATACAACACCAACTACCGCACCCCAAATTGGTCTTGGCGCGCCCGAGTCAAGAATACAGAATAATTCATTTGTTACAGCTTCGGCTTTGCACGAATTGAACATCTACCGTAACGGCTACTATGGCTACCCCTCTTGGAAGCAGACAAGAACAGCCGAAAACAAACTTGTTCGACACTATCGAAAGAACAACACAATAACAATAAACCAGACTCCGGGTGAATCAAGAATTGTAAGTGGCATAGGAAGGGTCAAGGACAGGTTTGGAAGCTTACAAAGATTTGAAGAACCACCAGTAGACTTTTCGTCAAAGCCCCTTACTTTTGTTTTAGGTGTTGAAAATGGCGAAACAAGAAAAACGCTGATGATTGATGCCACATATGGAAATGAGCTTGGCAGATTTTCAAATAGAGATTTAGATGATATAACAATTGGAACAATAAATGTAAATGATATTCATACCCCTTATAATACTTTAAAGAAAACATATCTTGATGGGGCATTAGAATCAGACACTACGCCTGTCAAGAAATTTTTCTCACTTCAGTACAGACAAAATATATACCCGGCAGCTTATAATGCAGGTTTAGAAAAAATTAGAGAAAGAGAAAACTTTAAAGTTAAGTTCTGGAAAAATAGTAGATCTGATAGAACCACCCTTGGGTTTGAAAAAAGTAGTAGCATGGGTGCCCCATACGCAGGGAAATTTAATCACTTAACTCAAAGTTCTTGGGCTATGGATGAATCTTTAGTTTTCGATGCTGGAGCCATCAAGGTTGCTTCAAACTCTGCGGATAGTGCGGCAGGAGAGTTACAAAATGATTATACTCAGGTTCATAATGGCTCAAAAACTTTCCTTACAGCGTCAGCACTCTACGCAAGAAAGCACATGCTTTTTGCTACAGCATCTACAGTTCCACAATTACTGACCAACCCGCAAACTGGTGCGATTGCTAACTCTGTTAGTCCCACTCGGAGAGCAGGCGATATTGCAATCTTTGGAGGCACAGCCAAGTGGCAGGCGGCTGAGCTAGCTGGTCGGATTAAGGCTGAGAGAAAAACTGTTAAAGATGAGAACGGAAACGAAATAGAAACACTAATCAAATCTTTTGAGTCTGACGTTAGATATCCTATCGAGCCAGATTATGAAAAGAATATGGAGAAAGCTATTCTTCAAAATAAAAACTTTTCAATCATACCAGAATTTAGAATTAGTCAGCATATGGACTTTTACTCCTCAAAGCAAGATCTGTTGGCAGAAAATGATCAATTATTTGAAATTTTTGGAGCATCGGGTAGCCTACCGTCGTCCAGCGCAGAAGACAATTTCTATAAAACATTTTCTAATACAGATTTTATGAAACACTTTGAAGCGATATATGAAGATCACACAGAGTTTAGAAAGCCAACAAAAATTAAATTAAAGTGTAAAGCAATTAAAAAATTCTTACCATACGATGGTTTTTACCCTGCCCAGAGAACTTTGGATATTGCATCTCAATTTTCAAAATCATTTGGAAGTTTTATTGATGCAGATGGCGGCATCGATGGCTTTGCTTCGGAGGCTTCTACCGCTCCCAAAGCAGCTATTAGACCAATGTTACAGCCTTTGTTTGCCCCCGGTATTATGTATAACACAATTAAAGCCGGTGTAGCTGTTGATTATGGAATGTATACTGGCTCTTATGAGGTGGTCAATAACAGCGGAAGTAATGCTAATTCTGGAGAACTATTCTTTGTCGGTAGACCCACGTCGGTAGATGGCAAAGGCAGGGGAACATCAGAAAATGCAGTAGGGTTTGATAAAAGGGTTCCGTTTGAGGCGATTGTAAGCCCAATAGAGCACATAGCAAATGAAACCTTTGTTGATATGGAGCCTCACCCTAGTGCGTCTATGAATTTGACCGCATCATGGAGTGGGCAAGGAGATCCGTTGTATACTATGATGGCAAACAATTTCTTTGCGGAAGCAATTAATATGTTCATGCCAAACGGACAAATGTCTTCGTTTATCTCTGCCAAAGAGAGTGAATTTGATAGTTTTGAGCCGGGTAAGGTATACGCTATGCGAATTAAAATGAAGAAGAGCTTCAATAAGCCAAGAATCTATAATGAGTCCAATACTGCGAACTCAAGAGAAAAGTATCCTCTTCCACAAGTTATGCCCGCTGAGGTTGAGGATAATTTAAGAGAAACCTTTACGATGTATAGCAGACCATCAGCTTTTGGACCTCCACTGGCAGGGCGCACTTTTGATACAGGGGCACCAGTCAATGTGCATGCCCCTAAAGCAGATCCATTATATGGATACAATCCTGCTTATACGCCACCATATTACGATGGGGAGGCTTGGTGCGATATTGTGTTTAAAGCTGAACTTGAAACACACACATTAGCAGATATTCAAGAAAATGCAAAAATCAGTCATTGGAGAATTGATCATGCAAACTGGACAAGAGCAGGCGCTTCAGGTGACGATACAACAAAACCATACGATAGGCTGAATGTCAGAACATATGCTATGCAACTTACTGCATCAGTAAACATTCTTGGTCAAGCACAAGTTAACTCGATTGAATACGACGCAGACAACAACAGACCCGTTCTAATCAGTGATAACCCAGAAACTAATGAGGCGGTGTGGGTTATTGAGCCTAAATTTGAAACACCAATGTTTAATTTTACACCAACTTCTGGATCTTTACGACCCATAACAGAGGCAGATGGTAATTTAGACATCCCAACAAATGGAAAGTCTACAGTACCAAGAGGAATGTGGCATCAGTTTGGGTTACCCCCGGCTTCTCCAGATGAGGGCATATTTATGGAAATAACAGATATCCCTATCCGGTGGGCTAGAAATAGAGGTGCCACTTGGAACGACAACTCTGGCTATGATGATGCTGCAAATTATTATAAAACACTTACAGCAGCCCAAGGCGGTTTTGAGAGTCTTATTGATAAGCTAAAATTTAAACAAACAAGAACAAGACTAGGGGCAGTAAAAGATGGGCACACTGTGAGTGAAGCCATTGTAGCAATTCCGTTTGTTATTCAAGACGGCGCGAGAGAGTTTTTCAGAATAAATCCAGCGAGTGTTGAGCAAGTTCTTATAGGTGACCCGATTTCTGGAGACCCTGCTAGAGATCCGGGCTCTTCTATCAAAAATCAAATTGATACTATGAAAAAATATGTTATCCCTCCTAAATTTAATTTCTTGGATTTTCCAGATGATGTAGACCCTATCGCTATGTATTTCTTTGAGTTTAGTCATACCTTCGATAAAGACGACCTCTCTTACATCTGGCAAAACTTACCACCAAAAGCTGCTGAGCAAATTGAGTTTGCTGAAAGTGAGATAACTCACCCTCTTTTGACCAATGAGTTGATGGGTCAAAGAGGTGGTATAAGCGGACGCGCAATTCAAAATGAATTAAAGTGGATGGTATTCAAGGTTAAGCAAAAGGCTAGCATTGATTACTTCAAGAAGCGCCTAGTGAGCGTAGGGACAGACACGTCTGTTGGGTTTAAATTTTCTATGGGCGGCGTACCTACCTCAATAGAGGACAGCAAATATTCTTATAACTGGCCGTATGACTTCTTCTCGCTTGTTGAGTTTGCTAATATAGAGAGCGAAATATCTTTCGAAGATCCGCCAGATGTGCCTAATAAAGATTATTTACCAGAGATGACAGAAGAGCAGGAAGAATCATTCGATAGCTAAGTCTGGCAGGCGGTGTATAAAACGGTGTTAAAATAGTGCAGGATTCTAATTAATATAATGGCAACTTTTTTTGATCAAAAACAAGATGTAATAGATGTAGAACTAACCAAATATGGAGAATACTTACTCTCTATTGGAAAGTTTAATCCAAAGTATTACTCTTTTTATGACAATGGTGTCATATACGACACTAGGTACGCAGCATTGTCAAGCTCTCAGAACGATAATGAGGGCAGGATTCAAAGCGAAACGCCCTCACTAAGAACACAACATTCATTTGAAGGCAGAGCCGAGCAAATTATGAGACATAATAGCTTTGTTGATGACAGACCACACCTTCGAGAAGATCAAAAAATAAGAATCGCATCAACTACTGAGAAGCAGTTTGGAACTTTGTATAGCCCCCTTGGTACATCTGACTTGTCTTCCGAAGAAGCACCTTCATGGAATATGAAGTTTTATCACAATGAAATGCTTAATTGGTCTGCTGAATACACCGGGAGCCAGATTAATCGCAAGACACCCCAAATTGATGCATCGATTGTATATAAAACCAAAGTAAAAAGCACAGAGAACAAGCCACCAAGACCAGAAGGTGCAGACGCTGAGCCAGTTCTTGATGAGGATGGGATAGTTGTTCCGGGCGGAATTTATCAGCCGGTTGAGTCCGAGCCCGTTCTCGCCGAGGGTATATTTGACGACGGCACATTTATAGAGGTTGAGGCAGACCATATTTTGCTGGACTTAACAGAGCAAAATGTGCCCTACAGAATGGAAAACTTTGATATTGAAGTTTATGAGATAAAAACAGAGACACTATCAAATGGCACAACAAGAGATGAACTAATACCTATGAAATTTAAAAAGAAGCCGCAACCTATTGTGGATGGAATTTTAGTCGATGAAGCACCAGTAGACGTTGAGTTAGACCCAAGTTATGTTGAGTATTTTTTTGATATTTTTGTTGACTCTGAAATAGATGACCTTACAATGTGCAAAGCAATCAGCGAACTTAAGTCAAAAGGTATTCTTATAGAGACTGATTACGTTTGTCCTGATATACCGTCTTACTCTTCTACTGCCAACCTATATACTGGAGAGCAAGATCCAACATCAAACTGTGAAGTACAAAGTCCTGCTGGATCAGGAAACTCTTTAGGGGTAAGCTAACATGTCTGAAGCTTTAGATTATGAGGGAGTTTTTGGAAACAATAGTTTTGAGCAGGGCTTGATGCCATCTGTAATGATAGACAAGATTACACTAGAGAACAACTCAGTAACACCCGACCAGCCCGATAACCCCCATATTGTTGATTATCGAATCAGAAGAGATGTTGATGGCGATATAGAGTACCGGCAAGGGGCTCAAAAGCAGAGCGCCACTGGCTGCTTCACCACAGTGGACATTGTTGTAAAGGACGTTGTAGACAATGATGCAATGAGTCTTTGGTTTTATGACGCAGAATTATTAAAATACATGCGTGTCAAAATTGTTCAAAGCACAAATGCAAAATTAACAAACCGACTGATATCAGGTGACTTAACTGCCATAAAAGAGGGAAAAAGAACCGCATTCTATGATGAAAAAGTTATATCTCTCAAGAAATACACTAATGGCATAAAAGATTTTTATTCCTCACCTTCAAGTGGTAGGGGCTTGGTGGCAGACATACCATATCAGGCAAAATTTTTCATACCTGTGGAAACACCCCAGCACTTATCTTATTTTGCCTTTTGCTTCTTCGATATACAGGAGATGATATCTGATTATAATTTAAATCTGTACGGCTACAACAAAAGACAAGGCATAGTATCAAAAAGAATAACCTCGGAAATAGTAATACAGGGTGGCGAAGTTGTATCAAAAGCATACGTTTTTTACACACCAGATGGTAAAATCTGGACTGGCGGGGTACATCAGCACAAGGGTGTTTGGATGGCAGGCGAAAAACACACAAAAGCTCCACATCCAATATTGTCTCGTGAAGAAGTTATAAATTATAAAGTACAAGACTTTAGAGATATAGATGAACCACTACAGCAAGACATAAATTTAAAGCCAGTAGAAACAATCCTAAGCAGAATCAGAAAGGCAACATCTGCCGAGCAGGTCAAAAGCAAGGAAAATGTATCATATTTTTCAGAGGCATACATTAGTAGCGATCTGATAGGCGATAAGCGTAAATGCTCATTTACTTTTTCTTTTGATTATGAAGAGTTCTTTAAACAAAATAGTGAGTATGGAAAATTGTTTAGCACTCTTTTAGGCGAAGAGGAGCAATCAGAAATTTTAGAGCAATCTGAAATAATTATGATAAAGGTATATCGAAATAGGGTGGATGATCTTTTATCATTTAACGATATAAACTCCCCTGTTCGTGGCACACCTTTTAAAGAAAGTGCATATATTAATTCTACGCCATCGCCGACCCTTGTTGTAGAGTCAAAAGATGTTCGAGGTATTTTAAAAAATGTTAAGACTGAAATTGGCTCTATTAGGGAAATCGATTTAGAAAACTCTTTAGGGACAAGAACATTTAGTGTGACAGATGAGAGTGTTGATGACCAGACAGACGGTCTTTATCGATATTCTATAGAAGTTAGAGTAAAGGATAGCTCCGTTGATTACTTGAACAAGAATCTAATACAATTTTCAAAAGACAAGACCCAGTTTGAACTTTACAGTAGTATATGTTCAACACCCGATTATTATGACGACAGAAATAAAACTTTTACAACAGGCTTGAAACGACACTATCAAATCATGAATAAAGATCCTGCTCAATATCCGTGGGTTAAGGGACCAGCTAGGCTATGCTCGTTAATTAAAATATTTACTGGTGCCAAAAGTTCCAAAGTTCGTGCTCTGTACAGAAAGTTGTATGGACTGGTAAGCCCTCGCACTGGGACTCCTGAAGGTGTTTTGGCTGTGCTGTCTTTGATGGATAAAATGGAGAGTATCTTAATAACTTTATTAGGCGACAACAGAAATGTGTCTATCGATTATTCTGAAAAGTCTGGTAAGTCCGCTTCGTTTGAAAAGTTTGTATTAACAGACACGCACACATTCACCCACACATATGACACAGAATTAGGTCACAAGTATGGAATCAACTTTTTAGGTGTCCCAAATAGAAATGAATATGCTGGTCCCTTTACAATAACGGTCGAAGATTATTTAAGCAGGCTTAGTCGCGAAAATCAAAAATATTTTGTTAATAATTCTCCAAGACTGGCTCCTTTGGGACCACCAACTTTCCCGCCCATGGGCTCCACCGGAGGTGATCTTACTGTATCAATAGATGAGTTGGGCGATGTTAGGACATATGGCGCAACCTACTTAACACCGGCAGTTGCCTATGCGGGAGAAGGAGAAAGTTTAAATTTATTATCAAATTCAGATATTTCTTCAAACTTGGCAAGATATATAAATTTTGGCATCTCTTCTTTGGCATTCATGTCAGGAGTGCAAAAAACAACGGATGCTAACTTTTTAGGACTTCAAGGAGTTTCTGTAAAAGCCAAAAAAGATGACGCCGACAGGCGTGGATTATCAAAATCTGATCGTTCCTTGGGAGATGACAACAAGTTTGTGCAACAAGATATTTCTTTTGATGAAATGGTTGGCACAGATGCGCCGTCTGTAGCACAAAAAGTAATGGCAGCTTTCTTTGGTGTTGACGATGCTGTGGATAATCAAGTGTCGATAGATTGTTTTAATCTTGCGAATGACGAGTGCAGTGTTTTAGGTAAATATACAACTGATACTGATATCAATACAGAAATGATCAAAGAGATACCAAATCAGATAAAATCAATCTTCTTTTCTAATGATTCCAGTGTATCTAGAAACAACTGGATTGAGCAAACTTATGATGTGGCAAGAAGTTATGAAACGGCAATGATGTTTATATGGAACTATCAAATCATCGCAAAGATTGAGTATTTAAGCGGGTACGATCGAACTCCTACAGAAAGTGTACAGGTATCATCTCCAGTTTGGAAACCTTTAACTTATGAAGTGTTAGAGTCTTTACGCTCAGGCAATAAAACAATTTTGTGCAAAGTTGTAAACTATTATGATAAAACCTATGGGATTGGTCAGTCTAAGTTTACCAACATGCCAATGTACAACAAATATTTTCACATAGCAGCCAATGACAGTGTGGCTGGAAGAGTATCAAAGCGCCGTCCACGACGCCGTTCGCGAGCGAGAAAAGCATATAACTTACTTTTAGAAAACGGTGTTAGCGTAGATAAACTTAAAGACGCACCAAGGGGGGCTTTGAAAACAGTCATGAACCAGTTGAGAGCCAAGAATAGCTCTGGAGATGTCGCGGATGCAAATAAAAACTTGCCAGATCAGGGAAGGGTTACCAGCTTTATTGACTTGTTGATTGATGAAGCGGAAGGCGTATGCACAGCTTCGCTACCCCCTTTTGAATACGAGCAGGAAACTTATTATGTTCCGCAACAAGCCGAAGAGCCAGTTCAGGACGATTCTTATACCACGGCTACCGAGCCCAGTGATAGCCCAGAAGAAAATAATAACAAAGATTATACAATGGCAGCACAAGAGACAAAAGATAAAATATTCAATGATATAGTGGACAGCATAGAAGCACAGCCGAACGAAGAGCCAAGGCAGAGTGAAGGGGCTGACAATAGTGAGCCCAAAAACCTTAGCACTCAGCAGCAAAAAGATTATGTTTCTCAATATATTGATTTAGTTTATGATATTCCCGGTGAAAAAAGTGCTAATTCAGCCCCTACAAGCCCTTCAGGAAATACAGGTGGCTCAGGGGGTCAGGACGACACTAGAGAGCCCACAGGCACCACTGAGAGGTCAGCAAGAACGCCTAATATGGCTCGTTCCATGCCGCAGAGATCAACTGGTGGCGTGACAAGAAGCTCCAGCGGCGGTAGCTACGGCGGCGGCGGTGGTGGAGGAGGCTACTAAAATGCAGTCTGGTAAGAAAAATACATACGTTTTTATCGACATAGTTAGACCTGATCAGGAAGCTATTAATAAATCTGATGCTGCCGCTAGGTTGTCAGAAATACCAATGCCAGATAGACTAAGACTAGCTTTAGGTAAGCATTGGGTAGCCACTTTGGGTGGTCTAAAGTATGGCGATAATGCAGTATTTGAAGATTGGAAAAGTGCTAATCGTGTAAAAGTTTTTTATGACAAGGTAGCAACAAGAACACTTCGTAACCCTCCGTTTGCCACAAAGCAGCAGAGAATATGCTTTGTTGGCGACGAGTCATATTGGGGGGCAGCAAACTCTGGAGCCGAGGAGTATGGAGATTATGAACAGTGGCAATCACTTATGTCATCGTTGACCCCAGACATCCAGCCCCCCAGCTTCTTACAAGACTATTCTTTTAGAGTTGACACGCCATTTGATCAGCGTGAACGTAAAAAAATAGGAGACATATCTGGTCTTGGTTTCGTCGATGTTGATTTCAATTACAACTACTACGATTCCAATTACGAACAATCAATTGCTTCCATAAGGGAAGAATACCTGCCCAACCTTTACGCATTTATATCAGACGACATTTCTAGAAATATGCGAAACCTTAAAACTTTACAGGGGCGCATTGATGAACGAAAAGCTCAAATAAAAAAAGAAAAGAGAAACTTGTTAACCGGCGTTCCATTGCATGGCGGACTCACTTATCGTAGGGCTTATTTTGTGCTTGTCTCGCGAGCTTTCAAAAAAGCAAAAGAAAGATTTATGGAAAACTTTTATGTAAGATTCCGAAATCTTATTGTGCCTTTTGAGAATTTAGATCTGATCTCGGACACAACACTAAAAGAATCTTTTCCAATGTTTGTAGAAGTTAAGTTTTCTACAGACAGTGTAACCGAGGTGGCACAGGTGTTGGAAGATGCAAGCCTGTCTACGTCCCTACAAAGACACGTCGCCGCAGGCTGCGGAGGAATGAACGCCTCGTTATTAAATCTTATAGGCGGCGGCACGGACACTTACTACGTCGAAAAACAGAACCTCTCTTATTTTATTGACAAGAACGGAAGCAATGAGTCACAGGTGGGATCATATAAATACATTGACCTCATGAAGTGGTGGGAAAGGTACATGTCAGGGTTTGTGCCTCCGGTGTATGCGGATCAAACTTTTGTTGGTCCTGACACTAGATCTGTCTATATAAGCTCGGGGCTACAGAAGAATAGCTTATCTCAGGCTCTTAGTTTACTAATATTCTCTGGTAAGTTAAGAGATATTGTCAAAAGCAGAACACGATCTATCGAACAAATTTTAGAAGGGGAGCCTTGTCATACTGAGACAGTTCTATATGCGGTAGCAAAATACAAGGGCAATCCTGAAAATAATCAACCTATTCAAACCTATTGGTTCCCAAATTCAAATAATATAGACGTTATTAGCTTCATAGATACACAGGTGAAATACAATAACACTTACACCTATCGTGTTCACGCCTATCAACTAGTGATTGGGTCAGAATACTTATATACAAATTTAAAATTTGCACCGCCTGAAGAGCCAACATATACACAAACATGCCCCGAAATAGAAATGCCAGAATTAAACGGAGCGGTACTAAGGGATGATGGACCAAGTTCAGTAGATACATCTTTGGCTAAGGAGGACGCAAGGTCTGTCATTGGGGCAATGAGCGCGCTTGGTGTTGATACTACTCAACAAGAAGAGGTTGCCCGTGCGATAGTGACAGTGTATGTTTACTCTGGTCAATTAGCGGCACTGAGTAATTTCAAATACTTCATTTATGTTGTCGGGCTGATAGCTTTGGAGTATGGATTCGTCGCTTCTGATTTGGCTTCAACCGTTCTTAATGCAATTAGAAGCTATGCAATAGGGGAAATTGACACAATATCTATCCCTTCAACCCAAGAGAGACTTCCTACGACCAATCAGTATAAGGCTTGTATCGAAGCTATATCACGACCCTGCGTAAAGTTGGTTGAGGTTCCGTTCTTTACTCACACTGGAAGAATGGTTGATTCGCCGCCACTCCCGCCCGATGTTAATATTGTCCCTTATAGGGGCAAGAACAATAAAAGTATAATCTGGCTTAATTCTACGGTTGGCGAACAAGAGGCGTACCCAATTCCAATTTATCAATCTGATAGAAGGCTTATCGCACAGCTAAGAAGAAACAACTTTTTAGGTCCGCAAGATAAAATCACCTATCGATCTGACGATAATGCAAGTGCTTTTGAGGTTTTAAGACTTACAGAAAAGCCAGAAAAATACTCTGATTTTGCCAACAACCAGAGAGCTTTATTATCGACTATAATCGAGCCAGAAAGTTTCCAGAGAGCATCAGCAGTTTCTATGGTTGATGATGTGTTACCAAATCAAAAATACTACTATACGTTTGTAGCTATAGATATACATGGCAACAGATCAAATCCTACAAAGGTTTATGAAATAGAGCTAGTTGACAATGATGGGGCGGTTTATATGGTAACAAACATTATTGAATTAGAGCAACCCACCAAGCCTCATGACCCTACAAAGCCAGCAAAACGTTATGCCCACATAGTCCCAAGAATTACGCAGGGACTATTTAATGCAGCAAAATCAAATCTTGAAAACGCAAGCTCTGCTTTAGAGACAAAATCATATGCGCTCGGCGCGGAGGATGAAAGTATCTGGGGTAAAAAGTTTAAAATTAGGTTTATTTCCAAGTCAACTGGAAGAAAAATTGATCTAAATGTTACTTACAAAAGACAGCATGAAGTGACATCCGAAGAAGAAGAATTGAGAAAAGGACTATAGAAAGATAAAAGGGAAACTAATTATATTAAACACTATTTATAGGAGTAGGGATAAACAATGGCTTTCTTAGACAACTCAGGCGACATCATTTTGGACGCCGTTTTAACAGATACAGGCAGAATGCGTTTGGCTCGCGGCGATGGTAGCTTTAAGATTGCTAAATTTGCATTTGCAGACGACGAAGTTGACTATGGCAACTACAACAAAAACCATGTCAGCGGGTCAGCTTACTATGATTTGGAGATATTGCAGACCCCTATTCTTGAGGCGTTTACAAATAATGCGTCCTCAATGAAATCAAAATTGCTATCAATTTCTAGAACAAACCTTCTATACCTTCCGGTTATTGAATTAAACACTTTAAATGCTGGTAACGCTATGTATACTAGCAAATACTTTGGTGTTGCAGTTGATAGCGAAACAGAAAAGCATGTTGGCTCGGGTGACTCCACTGCTGGAATTACAGGTCAAAGTCTTGGTGATGGGTGGATAATGGGAGCCACACTTGATGGTGGCTCGTTTGTTCGGCTGGATCAAGGTCTCGACACCACAGCTATTTCCGCAGACAACATGCTAGATGCAGATCTGGTAGAGACCCAATATATCGTCGAAATGGATAACAGGCTTGGTAGCCTAGTATCAACAACTGGCACCAGTGCCGCTGTTTCTTTTATTGATGACGACAATATTGCTTCTTATTATTTGTCGCTTGGAACCGATAACGAGTTTGTCACTAAAAATAACATTGGATCTTCTGGTTCTGGAAAAGAATCGATAGCTGGTCCAAGAGGAACAACTTTAAAATTTAAAATTAATGCGTCAATTGATCTAAATTCCAGCACGTTCTTGTTTACAGAACTAGGATCAGAATATACCATTGTCAGTAACGGGTCAGTGGTTTATCGATTCATCGACACCACTATTCGAGTGACTGGAGCAACAACAGGCTATAGAGTTGATGTTCCCGTTCGGTTTGTTAAGTACAAGTCAGGTCCATGATCTTAGAGAATAATAAAGAGGATAAATAATGGCTACGATATTTAAGAATTTTTTAAACAATGATGTTGCGACGACTCGCACTCTTCTGCACGAGGCAGTTCCCATTACGGGAACAATTCCCTCTGGCACTTATACAGCAGAAGCTAATATCAAAAATTACGCACATGGGATGTTCCAGAGTGTTTTTGATTATCCTTTTTTGAGTTCGTCAGCAAACCACATTTTTGATATTACGGTTGGCTATGCAGCAGATTCGCCACTATCTAAATCCACTAACCCTGTTCAATCACAGACGGCTAAGAAAATAAATATCTATAACCAAATGGCACAAATGCTTGTTGGATATGATGAAACCGGAGCAATTAGAAAATTTGATGCAGATGGAGACTTGACAGGCGGAACTAAAATGGATGCTTGCATCTTTATAAACTTCGCAAGACTTCTTGGGAAAGATGAAATTAAGAAGGGGTCCTTCAACATGACACTGTTGACGGGCGTTTGTCCTCCCCAAAGAAACAGAATGGATCCAAATGCAACCATCTCGATTAACGACACGGGATCTGTTACAGACTATAGAGTAAACTCCCCCGCTGGAGAATACGGCATCCTTAATGTTAACAGGGCAGGGGCAGATGTTCTTATACAAAAAGCAGGTTTAATTTACTACCAAGCAGGCGTGGCAGTCATTACTTCGTCTCTTTTCCGAGGCGGGTTCCCATTTGGCTCCTCTGCCCCTCACGATTTTATCAATCAATTTGGACCACCCGGATCGGCATCTTATAACTTTACTTCTCATAGTGCATCCGTCAACACGATGCTCTCTGCATCATCAATTTCAGGAGCCGCTGATGGCTTCAGAAACGTTTTGCAGACCCTTTCGTTTAATAATACCACAGAGCTAAATTCAACCATATATTTCTGTCGTGCGGCTCACAATGAATATAACTACTCTTCTAACCCCACTTACCTGAATTCAAGTAAGTTGGTTGTAAAGAATAAGACAAGTGATATGCCAGTTTCGTATGTCACATCTGTTGGGCTATATTCAGCCGACAACGAACTGTTGGCAGTTGCAAAGCTTTCTGAGCCACTTAAAAAGACTCCTACAAATGAGTTGACTTTGCGTGTTCGACTCGATTACTAAAGGGGGTTCGCAATGCCTCTTTACGAGTTTAAAGAAACAGACAAGTTTTTCAATGTACTCAAGACGCATCCTAAGACCGAGTTTGTCATCTATGATGGGCAAGTATTTTTAAATAATCGTTCCGAGGAGTCGGGTAGCTTTTTTAAATATGTGCCCAATGTAGCACCCGGAAATGTGAGCCTTTATGAGCTAAATGTAGATCGCATAGAAGAAGCTACAGGCAGAACGATAGGAACTGATGGCGTAGAGGACAAAGCGCTCATCTATCCCTTTGTCACAAAGCAGGGCTCCACCACAGCTTTCAAGACCATTTCTACAACAAAATATAATTCTGATTTTGCATATGGAGATATTCTAAGTGGCAGTTACCCTTTGTCGGCTAGTATCATAAGATCTAGCTCTATAGCTAGTGCGACTCGAAGAGAAATTGTCGCATTAAAAAATACCCTTAACAGTTATAAGTTTATGAGCAATCACTATGCTTTCACTTCTGATAGGGGCACACAGCAATGGGACAAGGGAACACAAGAGCTAAACTTAATTTCTATCCCATCAATTTTTTATGGCTCTGAAATCAAAAAAGGTTCCGTTAAGTTACAATTTTTTATTTCTGGTACACTTGTCGCAGAGGCTCAAGACAAGGCAGAGAACGGCGAATTGATACAGGTAAGCGGCTCTGCACATGCACAGGCAAATGGATCCGGCTCGGTCGCTGGGGTTGTGTTGTATAAAGAAGGGTTTCTCATTTTAACAGGTAGTTGGGATTTTTCCACTGTTACCCGCGATTATATTAATGATGCTTCAAATAAAAAGAAGCCTTCTTGGCTTTACTATGGTGTTGGTGCAAATGATGGTGTTTCAACTATTTCAAACGCAATCATACCATCATCAAGTTATGTATTGAGTTTTGAGGGCACACAAGAGGTTCCAACCGTCACCATGCTAGCCCATGCTAATAAGGGCGACTTGAACTACTCGGGCAACCCAACTTATGTAGAGTGGGACAGTGATCAAATATTCACAGGTCCTTTGACCGGAACCATGTATTATAAAGAGCCTCCCTCAAAAATAAAAAATGTTGTAAGTTCTTCATTTGCTACACCAACAGCAAGTTTTGATAAAGAGACATACATCACCAGAGTAGCTATTTACGATGAAGACAGAAATATGATTGGGATAGCTAACTTGGCAACCCCAGTTAAAAAAACAGAAGAACGCGATCTTACGTTCAAATTAAAGGTGGACTTTTAAAATGAGTGACATGAAGCTGATAATGGAAAGCTGGAGACACTACAACACCGTAGACGAGCAGTACGACGAAGCATTAGCTTATATTTTAGAAAGTTATGATGGACTCTTGACAGAAGGCGCAAAAGAGGATATATTAGATAGTATGGAATCTCTTAATAAAAAGTTTGGCAAAAAGCTGGTGCTGCTTGGGATGATTGCCGCTATTGCAACCAACGCTCTTGCTCCGGGCATGGCAATGGCTGCTGATCAGGTGACCACGCCAGATCTGCCTGTTGCAGCCCAGCAAATGGATGCTAGCGATGCAGCCGCAACAATGAAGTTGCCGGTCGGCAAAGCCGTTAAAGATATTTTTGGTAAGGATGGAAAGCTAGACAAGGGTCTCAAAGACACGTTTGGTAAAGACGGTAAATTTAAAGACTTGCTCAAGAAGAAAGACAAGGACGCCGACGATACACCAGACGCTGAACCAGAGGGCGAGCTAATAGGTTCTTACACTTCACAAGATGGCACGTTCGCGCTCAAGCAGGCAGAACTCAACGCCAAACGAAACGGAAACGACGTGAGGCAATTGCAGTCAGATGGTCTTCTTGGCGTGGATAAGACCATGAATAACGATGGCGATGTCACAGTTAACTTATACAAACTAGATACCCCAAAGCCCACCCCAGATCTCAAGGCTATGGTGAAAAAGAATTTGGAGTCTAATTGATCCTTGGATTAGACATCTCCACAAGTATTACAGGTTGGACCGTTGCGGATTTTGCAGGCAACGTGATTGAGTACGGAGCTTGGGATACTAGAAAGTATAAAGATTTTTTTGATAAAGCAGAGGCGGTGAGCAAAGGTGTTACAGAGATACACATCCAATACGGCGGAAAGATTAAACACGTTTATATTGAACAGTCGCTCCAAACGTTCCGATCAGGTTTCTCATCTGCTAAAACTCTATCAAGCTTGTCTCGGTTTAATGGTATTGTGTCATGGCTTGTTTACGATCTATTTCAGATTAAACCAGAATACATCGCGGCGACAAGTGCTAGAAAGCTCTGCGGTATCAAAATTCCCAGAGGAGAAAAAGCAAAGCCTGTTGTCTTGAAATATTTACTTGACAACCAGCCGGGTTTCGTGATAGAATATACACGTCATGGAAATCCAAAGCCAGAGTCCTATGACATGGCAGACTCAATTATAATCGCAAAAGCGGGGGTGGCATGCGAACAGAAAAGGTTAGAATCTTAAGAAATGCTCTAGGTCATAGTTACGATCGTGGAGATGAACACCTTTTTACATGTCCGTATTGTCGCCATCACAAAAGAAAATTTTCTGTCAATATTGAGAAAAATTATTTTAAGTGCTGGATTTGCGATAAGCGAGGTAGAAATGTAGGAAGTGTAATACGTCGCTTTGGGTCACTAAGTCACTTTAGAGAGTGGCAGGATGTTGTTGGAAAGATAGATCTAGATGGGTTTGATAATCTGTTTGGGGCTAAAGCGAAAGTAGAAAGCGAAACCATTCTTAAGTTGCCGGAAGAATTCAAATCTCTAGCAACTAAAAAAATGCTACGATCAGCAAAGCCTTTCCTTAATTACCTAGAAAAGAGAGGGATTAAAAAAGCCGACATAGTAAAGTGGAAAATAGGATACTGCTCAGAGGGAGAGTATAGAAATCGAGTGATTATTCCATCTTTTAATAAAGATGGGTATGTAAATTATTATGTCGCCCGATCAATTGGAAGCGATTGGCTAAAGTATAAGAACCCGCCCGCAAGCAAAGATATTGTTTTTAATGAGTTGTATGTAGACTGGTATGAGGATCTTGTTATTGTAGAGGGAATATTTGACGCCATTAAGGCGGGAAACGCTGTTCCCATTCTTGGCTCGACGCTGCGAGAGGGTGGTAAATTGTTTAAGGCAATTGTCAACAGCGGGTGTAAAGTATTCTTAGCTTTGGACGAGGACGCAAATGAAAAAGCAGACAGAATTATTAAGAGCCTAATGTCGTATGGCGTAGATGTTTCCAAGATCAATACTTCTGGATATGACGACATTGCAGAGATGTCAGATAAAAAGTTTTTAGAGAGAAAAAGCGAGGCTGTATTTATGAACTCCGACAATCATTTGTGGGAAAGACTGGCTTCAATATAATCAAGTTTGTACTTGACTAAAATAGAAAACGTGTTACATTTAATAGAGTTGGAGAGGTTTACTTGAAATTCGCACATATAGCAGATACCCATATCCGCAATCTAAAATATCAAAAAGAATATCGTGCAGTATTTGAAAAATTATATGAAACCTTGCGAGAAGAGAAGGTAGACTATATCATACACTGCGGAGACATTGCCCATACTAAAACGCAAATCTCTCCAGAGTTTGTAGAATTGTGCTCAGACTTTTTTCGTAATTTAGAGTCAATCGCGCCAACATATATTATTCTTGGCAACCATGATGGAAACCTCAAGAACAATAATCGTCAGGATGCGCTTACACCAATCGCAGAAGCCCTAAACCTACCTAACTTACATTTGCTAAAGAAAGCAGGAGAAGTTGATTTGGATGGTGGCTTTAGCCTTAATGTTCTATCGGTTTTTGATGAGGACAATTGGGTCAGTCCATCGGATGATGAAAAGATAAATATTGCACTGTATCACGGATCCATTGCAGGGGTGATGACAGACGCTGGATGGGTCATGGAGCACGGAGACCACACACCAGAGATCTTTAAAGAGCACGACTTTGCATTTCTTGGTGATATCCACAAGACAAATCAGATCATTGACACAGAGGGTCGAGTGCGCTATTGTGGCTCTACAGTCCAGCAAAATCACGGCGAGAGCAATGACAAAGGGTTTTTGATTTGGGATATCCAAAGTAAAGATAAGTTTACTTGCAAGCACCACAAGCTTTTAAACCCAAAGCCTTTTGTAACAATCGAGTTGACAAAGAGTGGCAAGATTCCGAACGGCGTGCTTGTACCTGTTGGAGCTAGACTTCGGATTGTTTCAAATAATAATTTACCACTTGTTAAGATGCGCCGCGCTCTGGAGGCAGCCAAGCATCGATATAAGCCAGAAGCCATTACGTTCCTGAACAGGGCAGCAGGACAGCGTGGCGACGTTAGTAAGCTTGCTCAGGACATAAAGCAAGAAAATCTTAGAGACATAACTGTTCAAGAAAGACTTATATCTGAGTACCTAAAAGATTACGAGGTAACAGATGATGTGTTACAGAAAGTATACGAATTAAATCTAAAATATAACAAGGTTGCTGAGGAGCATGAAGAGGTAGCTAGAAATGTAAATTGGAATTTGCAAAGTGCTTGCTGGGATAATCTTTTTAATTACGGGTCAGGAAACAAGATTGACTTTTCAAAATTAAACGGCATCGTTGGTGTGTTTGGCAAAAACTATTCCGGCAAATCTTCAGTTATTGACAGTATGCTTTATACCATTTGGAACTCCACATCTAAGAACGAAAGAAAAAATCTTAATATTATTAACCAAAACAAGGATGAAGGCTCCGGTCTAGTAAAAGTTAGAGTAGGAGAAAAGACCTATACGATTGATAGGCGATCAGAGAAATATGTTAAAAAGTTGCATGGAAGCGAAAGCGTTGAAGCCAAAACAAACATTGATTTCTCTTGCTATAACGAAGTTACCCAAGAAAGCGTCAGCTTGAATGGACTTACGAGAAACGAAACAGATAAGAACATACGCAAAGTATTTGGCTCTTTGGACGATTTCTTATTTTCATCCATGTCTTCTCAGTTGGATGCATTGTCATTTTTGAAAGAAGGATCTACAAAAAGAAAAGAGATTTTTGCTAAATTTCTAGACCTTGAAATATTTGAAAAGAAGTTTAGATTAGCAAAGAAGGATGCATCTGATCTGCGCGGAGCAATTAAGCGGTTAGAGGGCAGAGACTTTAACGAAGAAATAAGCGAAGCAACAACTGTTTTTGAAGACAGCGAAGAGCAGCTAGCTGTCCAACAAGCAGTGTGTGAAAGTCTCAAGGGAGACATGGCAGATGCTCGCCAAGAGATATTAGAAATCAAACAAAAAATTGATTCTATTCCGGTAGAGCTAGTGGATATTGCAAAGGTACTGGGCGACATTGACGACAATACCAGAGAGCTTAACCATCTTAGAAGCAACCTTTTGAGAGACAAGAAAGAGCTTGGCGATAAAGCCTCGATGCTAGACAAGATCATCTCTTTTCTTGCAGATTTTAATATAGAAGATGTGAGGGGTCGAAAAGAAGAATCGATTGAGGTGTATCAAAAAATTAAAATTCTTGAAAAAGAGTTGGAAATTATTGATAAAAAGATTGCCACACTAGAGGACCCCGGTTTCTTGAAGGGTTGCAAATGTCTTAACGAAGCGGAGCAAGCTTTAAAAGAGAAGCCAGACAAAGACGGGCAACTTAGTGATCTGAATAATCACGTTAGAGAACTCAACCCAGAAGAAGCAGAAGAGACAATAAGTAAATTTAATGAGCTTAATAAAAGAAAATCAAATTTATCAGAAAGAATCCTAAAGTTAAATCTATATATCCAGCAAGACGAAAATAAGATTGAAAACCTTGAAAGACAACTCGATGTTTTGCATGACAAAAGAAAAGGATATCAAACCAACAAGGAAGCGATAGACAATTTAGAAGGTTTTCTAGCAGAGAAGAGAAACAAAGAGGCGACTCTAGTAGCACTACAGAGTAGTCTTGACGAGTGTCAAGAGACAATTATGAATCTTTACAAGGTTCATGGCTCTTGCGAAGAGAAGTTAAACACACTAGTCAGCTTACAAAAAGAGCTTGATGAACTAAGACAGGAATACTCAGCTTATGATTTATTTATGCGGTGCATGCACAATAATGGGATTGCATACGATGTTATCAAAAAAAGGCTTCCGGCGCTCAATGAAGAGATTGCTAAAGTCCTCGCCAACATAGTCGATTTTGAAATCTTTTTTGAAGACGATGGAAAAAGGCTAAACATCTTTATTAAACATCCAAGCCATGAGCCGAGACCACTAGAAATGGGCTCTGGAGCGGAGAAGACTATTGCTGCTATGGCTATTAGGCTCGCCCTACTCTCTGTGTCTAGTCTTCCGAAAGGGGATATCTTTATTCTTGATGAGCCCGGTACTGCACTTGACGCAGACAACATGGAGGGTTTTGTTCGAATCTTGGATGTTGTTAAATCTTATTTTAAGACAGTTTTGCTTATCACACATCTTGATTCGCTCAAGGATTGTGTGGACACACAAATAACAATTGACAAAATTAATGGATATGCTTTTATTAATCAATAAACTAATTATTACAGGTCGGAGGTGAAAATGACCCAGAATGATGCTTTGCAAGCACTTATCAGTGCAGTAACTATCGCACAACAGCGAGGGGCTTATAGTCTAGAAGAAGCCAGCGCTGTTCATAGAGCGGTTACTACTTTCACGGTAAAACAGGAAGAGACACCAGTTTCTGAGCCTGCACCCGTGAAACAAGACAAGAAAAAGAAATAATATTGGAGGTAATATGAAAATGGCATTAAAAGGAGCAGTCGATAAGACTTTAGAAAAAGTTGTCTCGCGCAAACTTCTTGTTTGGGCTACTGCAACTGGCTTAGCTGCAACTGGATTTTTGACTAGTGGAGATTGGGTTACCATTTCTGCTCTTTATCTTGGCGGTCAAGCTGTTATTGACGCTGTTGTTAAGCTTAAGGCGGCGTAGTGCGAGGTCTTTTTAGATTTATAGGCACCTATTGGAAGGAGATTGCGTTAGCTTCGTTGCTATTCGCAGTCTCCTTCTTCTGGTGGCAAGACCACAAAGGTCTTGTTAATGCATACGACGCGTCAGTAGAGAGCTACGAGACAAGAATTAAAGAATTAAAGAGAAGCCACCAACGCGAGACGGAACGCAAGGAAGAGGCTTTGAGAGATTATAGACAAAAGCTCGAAGAGCTAGAGATGGAATACATAGAGTATCAGCAGGCTGTTGCTGAGGCGAAAGAAGAACGAGTACAAGATTTTGTTACCCTTCGTCAAGAAAGCCCAGATCAGCTTATTTTAGAAATAGAGGCGAAGTTTGGTTTTGAATACGCTGATTAAAGCATTGTTTTTGTTTTTTGTAACAATCCCTGTGGCTTACGGAGGTCCGGGGAAGTTTATTCTTGTGCCCAAATACGGGACAGTCCCGTTCGAGGCTACTTGCTTTGACACAGAAGCCACTGCCAAGTTACTAACTTGGAAGGAGTTTCTTGCTGAGGAAATGAAAACAAAATGCGAATACGAGAAGCAGGCTCTTGTGTTGGACACAGAGCTTGTAATTACAAACATGCAAATTACACTGGAAGAGACGCAAGTTCGATACCAAGTAGAGATTGATACTAGAGATGAAGAGATCGAAACTCTTCGTGGAATCATCAAGAAAAACAAAAAGCTAAACATACCAGTTATTGTCGCGACCAGTGTAGCTGTCGGCTTTGGGGCTGGTGTTGCGACATATCACTTAATCAGGAGATAGAGTGAAAAAACATAAAGACCCAAATTATGTTGTAAGAGTTGAAAAGGCAATCTCAAAAAAGTATGGTCCTGAAACTATACAGAATCCTCGATCTAATTGGAGCGATGAAAAAGAAGAGGAATATAAGCAGCAACTTCAAAAAATGCTCAACAAGCAAGACCTTCGCAGAGAAAAAGGCGAGAAGATAGAACTCGATGGTGTTTTTGTCAATAAAAAACTACTTACTAGAGAACATAATCGAAAATGCCCAGTATGCGACTCTTTTTCTTTTAGTATACATGATGATGTATACATGACCAAATTTGAATGCTGCAAACAATGCTATATTCAGTGGGTCGAAGATAGGGAAGAGCGATGGGAATCTGGGTGGAGACCCCGAAAGGAGAAAAACTAAATGTCAGCAGAATCACTAAAGGTCGTAAGAGGACTTGCTCAGGCAGCAGCAAATGCTTACGACGGTGCTCTTGACGACGAGGGCAACCCCATTGAGATTGGTCTAAAGCGAGAAGAGGGGCACATGATCCATGACTCTCGAACTTTGGACGGTTTTAAAGTTACCTTTTCTGGTCCACACATGATTGTTAACTATCAAGCAGAAATCAAATTAAAAGATGTTTACAGAGGCGGCTTTGAGTCAGAGCTTGATCAGACAATTGAAGATATTGTAGCTTATCTTAAGAAGCAGTATAGGAAGATTACTGGGGAGAGCGTTACGCTAAAAGCAGATGGCGAAATTAAAGCTATTGTTCAAAATACAAGCCGTGTTCGAACTTTTGTTCAAGCTCATAAAAAATACGTTATTACAAGTTTGACTGATGTGAAAGAAATTGTGGAGCCTAGCTCTGAAGAATTACAAGATGGTTTTCAAAAATTCTTAGACCAAGGTGGCTTTCAAGGTAGTAGACCACAAAACGATACACGCAAAGTGAACGATGGTTCATGATCTAACAAAAAAAGAAATAATTAAAGAAGTGGTAAAATCGGGTAAAGACCCGAGCTATTTCATTAACAACTATTGCAAGATCTCTCATCCTCTAAAGGGGTCAATACCTTTTAAAACTTTTGATTATCAAGACGATTTATTGAAAGATTTTAATGATCATCGCTTTACGGTCATACTAAAAGCTAGGCAGCTAGGTATTTCGACCATTGTTGCAGCTTACGTTGTCTGGATGATGCTGTTTCACAAAGATAAGAACATCCTTGTGATGGCTACCAAATTTAATACGGCAGCTAACTTGGTTAAAAAAGTTAAGGCAATCATGAGAAACTTGCCACCTTGGATTCGTATTTCAGAAATATCCGTAGACAACAGAACAAGCTTTGAGTTATCCAATGGGTCGCAAATAAAAGCAACATCTACCTCTGGTGATGCAGGTCGCTCAGAGGCTTTGTCTTTGTTAGTGATTGATGAGGCAGCACATGTTGAGGGATTAGATGAGTTATGGACTGGTCTCTATCCTACCCTATCAACTGGTGGTCGCTGTATTGCGCTCTCAACTCCAAATGGTGTTGGAAATTGGTTTCACAAAACTTACATTGAGGCAGAACTAGAGGATAACGACTTTAAGCCAATCAATTTGCCGTGGGATGTCCACCCTGAAAGAGATCAGGGCTGGTTTGAAAAAGAGACAAAAAACATGTCTCGCCGTCAAATAGCTCAGGAATTAGAGTGCAACTTCAATACATCTGGTGAAACGGTGATCCACGCTGATGATCTTGAATTGATAAAAAATAATATACGCGAACCAAAGCATAGAACTGGCTTTGATAGGAACTATTGGATATGGGAAGAATATAAACAAGAAAATACATATATGGTTGTTGCAGATGTCGCCCGAGGTGATGGCGCAGACTTTTCTGTCTTTCAAGTTTTTAAGCTAGAAACCATGGAGGTTGTGGCTGAGTATCAGGGCAAGCCCAATTTAGATATGTACTCTAATATACTTTATCAGGTTGGCAATGAATATGGAAACGCCTTAATTGTTGTAGAGAATGTGGGTATTGGTATTTCTGTGTGTGAAAAGCTAGAGGGTCTAGAGTATCCAAATATTTACTATTCAGTGAAGGGCACACACGACTATGTTGATTCTGGAATAGCCGACAGTATGAGAAATGCTGTTGCGGGTTTCACTACCTCTTCTAAGACGCGACCTTTAATTGTAGCAAAGTTAGAGGAATTCATAAGAAATAAACTAATTAATGTATATTCTAGTCGTTTGCATAACGAGCTTACAACCTTTATCTGGAACAATGGAAAACCACAGGCGATGCGTACTTACCATGATGATTTAGTTATGTCTTTAGCAATTGGGTGTTGGGTACGAGATACAGCACTAACAGTCAACCAAAGAAAGATGAATTACAATAAAGCTTTTTTAGATTCTATGATCATGTCTACGACAAAGATGAGCACACAAATACCCGGTCAAAAAGGGTATGACCAAGATTACGAAAGAAAAATATCAGAGCACAAGAGTGAATACCAACAATACTCATGGCTCTTTAAGGGGTGATAGATGGCTGACCAAACACGAAATCCAAGAAATTCAGAGTCAACACTTTTTAGAAGATTGACTCGGCTTTTTTCTGGACCGATTACCAACTACCGTTCGCAGATGACAAGGGACTATAAGCGATCTCAACTTGACTATTTTTCTACAAAGTTCAAGACCGCATCGGGTCAGCAGTTTAAGAGATCAGGCTATAACCCTTTTGCACAAATTAACACTTCAGCGATGGCTAATCAAAGAAGGTCGGAAAGGTATACCGACTTTGATCAGATGGAGTACACACCAGAGATTGCCTCGGCACTCGATATATATGCAGATGAGATGACAACGCACTCATCGCTTCAGCCAATGCTCAGCATAAAGTGTCCAAATGCAGAGATAAAAGCTGTTTTATCAACGTTATACCAAAATATTTTAAATATTGAATACAACCTTTTTGGTTGGTGCCGAACGATGTGCAAGTATGGAGATTTTTTCCTTTACCTCGACATTGATGACCGGCTAGGAATCAAGACAGTTATTGGGCTTCCGTCCGCCGAAGTTGAGAGATTAGAAGGGGAGGATAAAACAAATCCGAATTATGTTCAGTTCCAGTGGAACTCTGCTGCAATGACCTTTGAGAATTGGCAGGTTGGGCACTTTAGAATTCTTGGCAATGATAAGTACGCCCCTTACGGCACGTCAGTGCTTGAAGCTGGCAGAAGAATCTGGAGACAACTTACTCTAATGGAAGACGCAATGATGGCGTATCGCGTTGTCAGGGCTCCAGAAAGAAGGGTTTTCTATGTTGATGTAGGAAACATCCCGCCTTCTGATGTTGAGCAGTATATGCAAAAAGTTATGACTTCCATGAAAAGAAATCAGTTGGTCAACCCAGATACTGGTAGAGTAGACTTGCGGTATAACCCCATGAGCGTTGAAGAGGATTATTTTATTCCTATTCGTGGTGATACATCATCCAAAGTTGAAACTTTGGCGGGCGGTCAAAACACCAAAGATATTGAAGATGTAAAATATTTGAGGGATAAATTATTTTCTGCACTTAAGATACCATCTTCATATTTGTCTTCTGGCGAGGATAAAACAGAAGATAAAACAACCCTTGCACAAAAAGACATTCGATTTGCTAGAACAATCCAGAGACTCCAGAGAGCAGTCATATCAGAGCTAGAAAAAATTGGAATTATCCACCTCTATACTCTTGGCTTTCGAGGCGACGACTTATTAAACTTTAGCCTGTTCTTAAATAACCCATCGAAGCTTGCAGAACTTCAAGAATTAGAACACTGGAAAACCAAGTTTGATATTGCAGCTAATGCTACAGAAGGATACTTTAGTCGTCGCTGGGTTTGCGAACACTTGTTCAACATGTCGGAAGAAGAGTTTATTAGAAACCAAAGAGAGCTTTTCTACGACAGGAAGTATGACGCTCAGCTAAATGCAGCCGCAGAAGCTGCTGGTGAAGCAGAGGCAAATACAGGCTCCCCAGCAGCCGCAGCAGGCGGTCTAGAAGGTTTAGGTGGAGATACTGGAGCCGAAGCAGGCGCTGCTGACTTAGATCTTGGTGATCTTGGCGGTGGTGATGAAGCCGCAGCAGGAGACGCAGCCCCAGCAGATACGCCCGCAGAGGACGACAGTGTTCTTCTAGCAGAGCCGCCAGCAAAGAGGGATCTTGAAGAGGACGGCTCATACTTGACGGCTGGATCAAAAGGGAAGAGATATACACCTGCAAAACGTGATAAGCGAAAAGATTCGGGACCACGCACAAAGAATTATAAAACGACCCCAGAAATTAGCCCTCGTACCTTTTATCCCGGAGGCTTTGGGTCTACTGGAATGAATCAGCTAAGAAATATGCATATGGAAGACCAACGCTCTAATTATGAAAAGAGGCAGATTCTCGATGAGCATATGATATTTCAAACTAATTTTGAAATTGAAAAGCTAATTGAGGGCTTAGAAACAAAGGAAACTAACGATGGGGCACAATAAAAAAAGAAATACTGCTTTTCTATTTGAAGCCCTAATAGCAGAGATGACAAAAGCCGTCGTTCAAGGTGATCTCAAAAAGCAGGCTAGAACTAGAAAAATAATTTCCAAACACTTCAAGAAGGGAACAGCCTTGCACGAAGAGTTACAACTATACAAGGCAATCCTTGAGACAAGGGGCTTAGAAAGGATTGTAGCAGAAAAGCTTATATTCGAAGTGAAGGCTCAGCGTAAGTTTATATTAGATGGCGATGTTTTCCAGCAACAAACCGAGCTTGTAAAAGATATGAACGAAGAGTATACCAAGAGCGTCTTTTCAAATTTTGTTCCGAATTACAAAGATTTAGCAACGTTAGCGCAAATGTTTAGTGCTGGCTCCTCTATCAAAGAGAAGGTATTGCTCGAAAGCAGAGTTATTGATTATTTAAGCTCTGAGCCAAAGCCACCCGAAGAAAAAATGAAACCGATTGATAATCTGACATACAAAACATTTGTTAACAAGTTTAATGAAAAATATTCAGAAACACTCTCCGAGCAACAAAAAAGTTTATTATCAAAATATATATCGTCGTTCTCGGACAACGGTATAGAGCTTAAGATATATCTCAATGAAGAAATAGGCAGACTAAAGCAAGAGATGCAAAAAAGCTTAAACACCCAAGAGATATTAGAAGATAGCAGAATGAAAGAAAGTACCGAAAGGATCTTATCAGAACTCAATAGCTACTCTAAGAAAGAGATAGATACTGGTATGATACAGAGTCTTTTAAAAATTCAAGATCTAGTTTCGGAGTTAAATAGCTAATGGCGATTAATATTAAAATCGGCAAAAAAGATTCGGAGTCACTGCCAGCAGCACCCGAAGAAAAAGCTCCATCTATTGAGATGAGCCTAGATATTAGAAAGACTATGGATGGAAATTTAATAATTTCCGATCATAATGATATCGATGTCGTCGTCATGCCACAGAAAAATAAGATAGTCGCCTTCCCTAAGCAGATATCAAACGATTTGATATATGATACACAAGACCGTTTCTTTACATATCTTAGAAAAAAGGGAATTATAGATCCAGATACAATTCGTGGCGGCAATAGTTATGGCTCCATGGAGGCGGTTTTAGTTGGCGCGGAGCAGCAAGATAACTTTTTGCCTCTTGTTGTGTTAAACGTTTCTAAGTTTATTGATGATGAAAGACCTTACTTTGAATACATTGAAAAATACAACAAAATGGAAGAGGATGAGTTTTTAGATCCAAGCGCTGCTGATTCGACAGAACTAGGCGAGGTTCCACAATCAGCAGAAAAAGGCGGTATTCGACCCGGCTATGGCAGAATAAGTCCTTACTTCTTAAGTTATATGCTCTAGAGAGGATAGCATGGAATTAGTATATTTTATTTTAGCTGCGTATGGCATGACGCAGCTTATTGTTTATGGCTCCATTTTCAACATGATTAGACCCAGAAAAGAGTGGATGGGTGGCTTTGGAGAGTTGTTCAATTGTCCCATGTGCATGGGCTTTTGGGTTGGCGTGTTTTTGTGCGGGATAAACAGTTATACGGAACTATTTACTTTTGAACATACCGTTATAAATTATTTTATTTTGGGTTGCCTCAGTTCAGGAACTTCATATGTTTTAAATATGATTTTTGGAGATTGCGGCATTAAGATTCAAAACTTGGAGGTTAAAAATGACACGCACTAAGATCATTGCTAAAAGAAGCTGGTATCTTCGTCCTGTCGCACGCTGCTGCAAAGGGGCGAGTCTCGGGCGGGTTGCGCCCGCTCTATAGGAAAAAACCATGGGAAAACAACTTTTACGAGAATATTATGAATTATGTGAAGGCGGCATTTGCCAAGACCTGCTAACCGAAGCCGAAAAGAAGTATGTGGCAGAGGGCGGCATGATTTTGTCCGGGTGCATGCAGAAATATGACACGCCTAACGGCAATGGACGTGTCTATCCTGAAAGTGTCCTTCGAAGAGAGATTAAGAATTATATGAAGCTTGTGGATGAGCGCAGAGCCCTTGGCGAACTCGACCACCCAGATGATTCAGTAATCAACCTAAAGAACGCTTCGCATATGGTTACACATGTTTGGTGGGACGGCAACGCTGTTATGGGCAAAGTCAAAGTTCTTAACACCCCGTCAGGTAAAATATTACAAGCACTTGTAAAAGATGGTTGCAAGCTTGGCATATCTTCTAGGGCTCTTGGCTCGCTTGACGAATCAAGAGGTCATGCGGTTGTTCAGGAAGATTTACAGCTAATCTGTTTCGATTTTGTATCAGAGCCCTCGACACCGGGTGCGTTTATGAGAGTTAATGAAAGTAAAAAAGCAAACATTTTTACCAAAGCAGATCGGATCAATAGAAAATTAAACGATATTGTAGATGGTTTTGAAAATCACTGAGAAGAAAACTACTTAATGCATCTTATTTTAGGAGATAATTAAAAAAATGTCAGACAGCAAACAACGCATAGCACAGATTGTTAAAGAAGAAGCTCGCAGCCTAATAAGCGAGGAACTTCTTCAGGAGGGCATTTGGAGTAAGATGAAAAACTTTGCTGCTAAAACTCTCGGAACTTGGGAGAAAGGTGGCAAAATAAGAGGTCGCAAAAAGAGATCAGAAGCTGCTGAGCAGCAGTATGTTCAGGCAATGCAGAAACTACAGAACGTAGCCTCTAAAGAATCTAAAGAGCTTATTGGAAATTTGGAAAAAGATTTTAAAGAAGCCGGATATCCCAACCAAGAGGATAAAGATCAGTTTTTGAAGCAGACGATGGAGATCGCTGCTTTTTATGAATCACTCAAGAAAGCTGTAGAAACTAAGCAAATGGATGTCGTGGTTGCTAATGAAATAATTGATCAGCTTCGTGTAATTACTAAAAAGTTTCTCGATTATGAACTGGCAGATATCTACAAGCACTTCTCTGAAGATGTGGACCGAGATCAAGACAAGATAATCTTAGAGGCTATTGTTTCAGATTTGACTATGGAGCAGCAAGATGAGAAAGAGGCTGGACCGATAGGCACTGATAAAAAATCAACAGTTGTCAAAGGTCTAAAATCAAATAAGCTACCGGCTATACTCGCTGCGCTTGGTGCAGCAACCATACTTGGGAAGTTCTTGGTTGAGTCAGAATGGTTTAAGGAAATCACAACCAAACTCATCAGGCGGGATATCACCCTTGATGACATGCAAACAGAAGTTGTTGGCAAATTATCGCCCGAGCCCGGAGAGGGCATAACGCAAATGCTAGGTCGTGTCATGCATGGAGACCCAAGCCACTTCGCTCCCGATGTTGATCCACAGACGATGTTCAATGAAATGCGAGCAGTAGGCATAGATGCGGGCGAGCTTTCGCAACTTTCTGACGATCCTTCGGCTTTTATGGATGCTTGGAATACAGCAACTACGTCTGGAGCGGGCACTCTAGGCGAGATGTTTGGGGCAGAACCCGGAGCACTTGGGCTGAAATTAGGCAAGTCTGTGGTCATAAGGGCGCTAAAGCCATTAGCCGCAGCCATTGGCAAGACAGTGGTCAAAACTACGGCTGTTGGAAAGTTTGGCTCTATGCTAGCCCCATACCTTGGACCACTTGGAATCGGATTGTTGGCATCGGCAGTTGGTGTCAAAGCGCTTCGTATGAAGGGTCTAAAGTCTTCTAGGGCACAAGTCCTTAATGATCTCCTGCAAAGTTTAGATTACTTAGACGATGGTGGAGACCGAGAGGAAGAGAAGGAAAAGCCACCAGTTCAGCCGCCGGTTGATTTTGAAATCCCCATCTTGATCCGTTTCGACGATGACGATGTAAAATACTACAGATTAAATGCTAGACTTTTACAGCAGCCCGGTGCTAGGGAGAGAGCCGAAGCAATACTTAAGTCTCTTGAGAAAAGTGGCGTGATCGGGAGAGACCTCCAAGAAAGCGAGTCTTTCCAAGCCTTATTTGAACAAGAAGACGATGCCATTGATGATACCGATAGCTTCGAGAGGGCATACGGAAGAGGTAAGCGCGTTAAAGATCTTCGCCAAGCCGTGTCAAAAACTCGCAGACGCAGAGGTTTGGCTGGGGGCTTTAGAACAAAGCCGGTCTATTATTATGTGTTTGATCGTTCAATCGAGAACGACTTAAAGGGTATGGAGAGGGGAGCAAAGTTTAACCAGTTTGTCAGTAGAGTCTTGAGAAAAGCTATTGCAGCAGTTAAAGCCAAAGGAAACAAGGCACTCACTCCAGAGGAAGCTGTTGCAGCTATAGCCCGCAAAGGCGGCGGCGGCACAGGTATGAAAGGGTTGAGTGTAAAAGAAGCAATTCAATTGCTTAGAAAATACAATGTTGTAATGGGCGGCGATGACGTTAACGATCAGGGCGCTCCCAAGACAGCACAGAAAAAAGCTAAAGCTGGTGGCTCAAAACAGCGCCAAGGATCGTCTGTACCCCAAGGGGGTTCCGCCCTGTCACAGTTCGGCAAGGGTGTGCAACGGGCTCAGTCTGTCTCTGAAACCATACAAGAGTGCAGGATTAAAGCTAGCGAAGAAAAATTTAACACACTTACAGAAAAACTTATCAAGTAGGAGTTATCGTGAAAAAAGAAGAGCTAAAAAAGCTTCTAAAGCCAATGATTAAGGAATGTATTAAGGAGTGCCTTTATGAAGAAGGCATTCTTTCTTCTGTTGTTTCGGAAGTTGTTAAAGGTATGGGCACTGGTTTAATACAGGAGCAGGTTAAAGATGACACCCCGGCTCCTACGTTTAAAATGAAAAAGCCAACTCCAGCCGCTAATACCATGAATGAATCAAGAAAAAAATTGCTTGATGCAATAGGTAGAGATGCTTATGGGGGAGTAGACATTTTTGAAGGCACAACACCGGCACCTGCTGATAGGTCACCGGAGATGGGGAGCCCTCTTGGGAATATGGAGCCTTCTGACCCCGGCGTAGACATATCCGGTATTGTTGCGCTAGGTAGCAAAAAATGGAAAGCTTTTATGCGCTAAGCACTAATTAGATATATTGGAGGAAAATAATGACCATCAACGGCACACCAAAATCTTTCGGCAGAACACGCAGACCTAAAGCGATTCTTGATGACAGCTTGATTAGTAACAAGCAAGGAGCCACATCAGTTACTTGTGTTGCAGCAGCAGATCTCGCCGATAACCTTCTTTCTGCTGACGCTGGCAAGAATGGATATAAAACAGAAAATCAAAGGTTTTTGCATCTTCAAATAGAGAATGATGGCACCGATGATACTGTAACAGTTTATGGCTATAACTATGCTTTTGGAGGCTGGGCGATCCTATACATCCCTGTTGGTCGTAAGAACGGCGCTGATACAACTGCCGAACTAGCCTATGTTGAGGCAAAGTTTACCACAATAGATGGAAAAAAGATGCTCACTATTCCGATTCATGGAGTGGATAGAATTGCTTTTGTTCATGATGGCTCACTTGCTGACATGGTTGTTAGAGCCGCCTGCACTACATTTTAGATAATAGGAAATTAGATGTCATATCGAGATAGAAAGTTTATGCCCAAGGGGAACAAGCCCTCACATGTTACAGTTGTGCCAAAAAAGAACGAACATCCAGATAAGCTAATAAGAAGATTTATGAGAAAGTTTAAAAAATCAGGCGTCTTAGACGAACTAAGAGACAGAAGGTATTATGAAAAACCATCGGTTAAGAGACGAAAAGCACGCCAACAAAGAGAAAGGGTGCTAAAAAAGCTGCAAGAGGCTAGCAACAGCAAATAACATCTGAAAACATTAAAGCTTATTGGGGGATTTGTAAACTTTAGATACTACTTATTTGTGAAATATAATCTTCTTTTGGAGAAAAAGATAAATGTCAACACTACTAGAACAAGCGATTATAGATGCAACCGCCTTAAAGGAGGCTGCTCTCAAGAGTGCGGAGAGTTCGATTCTTGAAAAGTACGCACCTGAAGTTAGAGAGGCAGTTGCCACTTTGCTTGAGCAAGAAGACGACACCATGGACATGGACATGGATATGGACCAAGAGCCCAAAATCAACCTTGCAGCAGCCGAAGGAGAAAAGCTTTGCCCTTGCCCTGATGATGATGAAAAGGTGGTCGTTGACTTTGACGGACTTAACGCCCTGATGGACGCAGAACCTATGGGTACACCTGAAGACATTGGAGCAGAAGTAGATGAATCCCCAGAAGATGAGTTAGAGTTAACAGAGGCAGTGCTGTCTATTCTAGAGTCCGAAGAGTTAGAAGAGGCTGCTGATCTGGAAGAGAAAGAAGATAAAATTTGTCCCGAGTGCAAGAACAAGGGTAAAGATTGTGTATGCCCAGACAAAGAAAAAATGGAAGAAGAGGTCGAACTCACGGAGGAGAATATCGATGCTCTTGTAGAAGAATTGGTTGTAGACCTTAAACCAGTAAAAGGTGGCTGGGCAGGTACTCCTGATTCCATAATGGATTATAATGCTGAACTTGAGTTGGCTAGGCTCGCATCTACAGAGGCTCAAGAGAAGATTGAAGATATGAAACAAGCCCTTGATAATATCAAGAAGGATTATGCCCAATTAAGCGAAAGCTATAAAGGCACCCAATCAAAAAACAAGCGGCTTATTGAAACAATTTCTAGTATGAAAGAGAAGCTTGAAGAAGTTAACCTTGTAAATGCTAGATTATTTTACACGAATCGTGTACTGAATAGTGACTCCCTGAATGAGCGGCAAAAAGATAAGATTGCCGAAGCTATTTCAGAATCTCGTTCTGTAAATGAGGCGAAGATCGTTTATGAAACGCTTCAAAGCGCAGTGGGCTCATCTTCTAAGAAGACGCCAAAATCACTGAGCGAGGCAATCAGTCGAACTTCCCCTTTGATGGCTCGTAGAGGGTCGTCAAGCAGTGCTGATACGTCTGCCGTTCAGCGTATGCAAAGATTGGCAGGCATAGATAAAAAATAAAAAAGGAGGACTATTAAAATGTCTATTTTAGAAAAATTAACAGAAGGTATTGTTGATAGAGATCTCCGCCAAGAAGGTGCTGCTCTTCTCTCCAAGTGGGAAAGAACAGGACTTCTGGAAGGTCTCGACAATGACCGCTCCAAGCACACGATGGCACGTTTGCTGGAAAACCAAGCTAAGCAACTTCTTAAGGAAGCCGCTGGGTCTGCAATGGCTCAGGGCGACGTTGAGGGTTTCGCAGCAGTGGCTTTCCCAATCGTTCGTCGCGTCTTCGGTGGTCTTATTGCTAATGATTTGGTCAGTGTGCAGCCTATGAGCTTGCCGTCTGGTCTAATCTTTTTCCTTGATTTCACGTTTGGTGATACTCGATTGGGTAATACCGATGGTGAGTCGCTGTACGGTCAAGGAGTTGTTGGTCAGGAAATTACTGGCGGTGTTGATCTCACCGGAGTCAATGCAGAGAAAGGTCCGTATGCGTTAAACAACGGATTTGCTTCTGCAACTAGCTCATTCTCCATCAAGGCTGATGGAACTGGTGGTGGTCTACATAGTACGAAAGTTGTTGGCTACGGTATTGTTGGTAGTGATGGCGATACTGCACTTGGTCTCCAGCCTTCGCAGGCTCAACTTGATAAGTTCGCTCAGTATGATCCCGATCTGTCTGGCTCGTTTGTTGTCGCTGTTGCATACACTGGCTCTGCCAACATGAACAGTCAAACCAACCTGCAAGACCTGATCACGATTACTGCAACTGGCAGTATCAAGAATGGTCGTCTCGTTCGTCGCTTGACTCAGCTTGCGACTGGTTCTACCAACGATTATAATCCACAAAGTGCAAACTTTGAGATCATTAAGGTGTACGAGCTTACCGCTGCTCAGACCGCAGCTAACGTTTGGACCAATGGCTTGGTTCACGCTGTTACTGCTTCTAACCCCGGTTTTGACACCTCGATCAAGGACAACTTCAACGGCACTCCTAGTGCTGGTTCTGCGGATGCTATCGGAGCCGTGCGAGCGACTACGACTTGGGGTCTTGAGGACACTGAAGCGATCCCAGAGATCGACATCAAGGTTGACTCTATTAGTGTCACAGCGATGACCAAGAAACTGAAAGCGAAGTGGACTCCTGAGTTGGGTCAGGATCTCAATGCTTATCATAACTTGGACGCTGAGGTTGAGCTTACTAGCATTCTGTCTGAGCAGATTGCTCTTGAAATCGACCGTGAGATCCTTAAGGATCTTCTTGTTGGCGCTACAGCAGGAACCTACTACTGGTCTCGTTCGCCGGGTCTGTTTGTTAACAGAACCACTGGCGAAGAAGTTGGTGCATCTTCGGCTGCTCCTGACTTCACTGGTACTGTTTCTGAGTGGTACGAGACTCTTGTTGAGACAATCAACGATGTGTCGGCGCAGATCCACCGCAAGACTCTCCGGGGCGGTGCTAACTTCGTGGTGTGTTCACCCGAGGTTGCAAACATCCTTGAGTTTACTGCTGGGTTCCGTGCTAATGTTACCCATGATCAGGATAGAGGCACCATTGGTGCAGTGAACGTTGGTTCGCTCTCTAAGAAGTTCGACGTGTACGTCGATCCTTACTTCCCACGTCAGGTTATTCTTGTCGGTCGTAAGGGTGGTAGCTTCCTTGAGTCGGGCTATGTTTACGCTCCGTATGTACCTCTTCAGGTCACGCCGACTATCTTCGGTGTTGAGGACTTCACACCCCGTAAGGGCGTGATGACTCGCTACGCTAAGAAGATGGTGCGTCCTGATATGTACGGTGTTGTTATCTGTCAGGGTCTCTTGAGCGATCAAGCTGGTGCAACTAGCTAATCCATAGAGATTGACTAACAATCTAACCCGCTCTCTTCGGAGGGCGGGTTTTTTATTTTATAAGTTACTAAACTGACAATAGAGCACTATTTATAACAAACGGAGGACATTAAGTCATGGCAGTTACAGTTAGCACACAACAGAACCCAATTGCTACCATCATGGTTGAAGATACGGCAGCAGTAGCAACCGCTGTTAATAATACAACCGGCAATAGCGGCACTCTTTTTATGGTGGAGATTGTAAATAGTGCAGGAGCAATAGTTTATTTTAAGTTAGCAGATGCAACAAGTGCTACCGGAGGCACAACGGCTGCTGACTTGGTTCTTAGATGCCCAGCCTCCTCTACGAGAAGTTACGCTTTCCCGAACGGAATAGCTTTTGCTAACGGCTTTAGTCATTGGTGTGTCGCTGGAGCAGCGGAATCTAACACAAGCGCACCCGGATCTGTAACAGTTCGATATATAACAAGTGCCAGCTAATATTTGTTTTTATATTCACTTAACAGATTGTGGTAGACTATTTACAAGTGAACCATAGAGGTTCGTCCTAAGTTACTGCGTGCTTGAAGGCACGGTCGCAATTACGCGATGACACGATTACAAATGGAGGGTTTTTAACATGGGAACAAAAAGAGTAGGTCTCGCTAGAATGGAGGCTTTAATGGAGAATTTGAAGAGAGAGATTACTGGATTTAACGTTGAGATAACAGCAAATTCAGCTACAACGGTAACAGCTACTGCTGACTTAGCAAGAAACTCGGTAAACTTGATCAACGAACAAGACGCTGCCACATTTACACTTCCAGCAGCATCTAGCTGTAAGCGAGGCGATGTTATTATCGTTAAGTATATCGGTCTAATTGATAACAGCACGAAGCACGCATATACCAGTGCTGATTTCTTTGCATCGCATTCATGCTTATTTGGAAAAGCAGCCGAGAGCGGCGATAGCCAAGATGTCAAGACTTTTATTACTGCTCCAAATGGAACTTCAAACGATTTCCTAAACATTACCGGCGCTACAAACGGTGCTGGTGGTATTGGAACCATTTTGAGATTTCACTTTGATGGAAGCCAGTGGGCTGTCAATGGGCAGCTTGAGAAGCGCGGTGACGGTAGTGGAGCAGCCTCTGCTGCATTTGCCGACAGCTAATCTTTAACCGGCATTCTAAAAACCCCCTTTCTTCGGATTGGGGGTTTTCTTTTTTAAGAACTATTTATTATATCCATTGGAGGTAAAATGGGTAAGAAAAGAAGAATTTTAAGAAGTCCCAAGTTTGCACACTTGAGAAGAATGAGAAAGTGGAGAACACTTATCGAGTCCAACACAGAGGCGCAGCCCACCTTGATAAAACAAGAGGCAGTTGAGGAGGCTCCAGCTTTAAAAAAAGTTGAACAACAGACAGTTACAAAAGTAGATCCTTATGAGATGCCTGTTGTAGAAGAGAGCAAAACTCCTGTCGCCAAAAAGGTGGCACCCAAGAAAAAGGCAACTACTAAGAAAACAAGAGTGGCAGCAAAAAAGAAACCAGCTACCAAAGTAAAGGCTACTAAAACTAGAGCAAGAAAGACAACTTCTAAGAAGTAACGCGCTTTTGTTATGTGGCTGACTATTTACTATTGATAGGAGGAACCATGTATGGCTATACCCCAGTTAAATCCTGCGAGTCAGCAAAGTGCAGTAGTCTTACCGGCTACAGGCTCAACCGATGAGGTCTCATCCGCATGTCCACTAGGGATATATACTGGTTCCAATGATTTTCTTTCAGGCGCAGCAGATCAAGTTGCTTATACATATCAGAAGCTAGGTGGCGATGTCTTAGATATTGAAATTACATCTGGCTCCGTGTATGCCAATTACGAAGAGGCTTGCTTAGAGTATTCTTATATTGTGAATACGCATCAGGCTAAAAATATACTGGGCGATGTCTTAGGGCAAACAACAGCTAGTTTTGATCATAATGGGGTAATGAAGGGTGGTGAGTCTCTGAGTGGAAGCAACGTAGAGCTTCGTTATCCAAAGTTCGATTTAAGGTATCCAAAACGAGTGGGACCATCTGTTGCACAGTATGCTGGATTTGGTGGCACGAAGCCATACTACTCTGCTTCGATTGAGCTAGAGACTGGCGTACAAGACTACGATTTACAAAGTTTGGTGTCTAGTTCCGCTGCTCAGTCAGATTCTGGATATCCATATGCTTTAAAAGTTGGTAACAAAAGAATCACAATACAGCGAGTTTTTTATAAAACGCCACAATCTATGTGGAGGTTTTTTGGTTACTATGGCGGGCTAAACGTTGTGGGCAACGGATCTATCTATGGGTATGGTCAATACACAGACGATTCAACATTCGAAATTGTACCTGTGTGGCAGAACAAAATGCAAGCTATGGCTTATGAGGACCATCTTTATACTAGATTGTCACACTATTCTTATGAGATACATAATAATAACATCAGAATATATCCAGAGCCAGACGCTAATCAAGTTAAAACGCTGTGGTTTGACTTTACAATAGATAATGATGAAGACGCTTGGGAAGACAGAGACGACTCTGACACAGGCGTCGAAGGCATCAATAACATGAATACGCTGCCTTTTACTAATATACCGTATGCCTCAATAAACGCAATTGGAAAGCAATGGATACGGAGATTTGCCCTAGCCTTAACAAAGGAAACATTGGGTCAAGTTAGAAGTAAATTCGCAACCATTCCAATACCGGGAGAGTCTGTAAATCTAAATGGCTCGGAACTTCTTGGGCAGGCAAAAGATGAGCAACAAACACTTCGCGAAGAACTAAAGACAGTTCTTGACGAAATGACATACGCTAAGATTGCAGAGCAGGAGGCAGCACTTATGACCAGTGTGAACACAACTAATAAGTATGTTCCACTATTTATCTATCAGGGGTGATGAATTATGTCTACTAACAATAAATGGTCACAGCCAGACTCTCCCCCTCCTCCTTTATTCACCGGCAAGAAGGAAAGAGATCTTGTCAAGCAAGTAAACGACGAGCTAATTGAAAAGGTAATAGGTCAACAAATTGTTTACTATCCCATTGATGTTGACAGGACCAACTTTCATGATTTATACGGAGAGGCAATAGTTAAAACGTTTTTGCCTCCAATTCGTGTTATGGCTCTTGTTGAGATGATAGACTATCAAACTGTGTATACAGATAATGTTGGGCTAGACTTTGATGCGAATATTAATGTTCACTTCCATCGTCGTAGGCTGACAGAAGATCAAAACTTGTTTGTTAGGCAAGGAGACTTTGTTCTTTACGGAGACATCTATTATGAAATTGTTCAGTTGTCTGAGTCTAGACTTTTTGGGCAAATAGATAATAGAATGGAGATCGCGGCTAAATGCACCGCTGTTAGGGAGGGCACATTCAATGCCGAATGATTATACAACAGTGGGAAAAAAGAGTGATATCGTCCGTGAGATGACTATTATGCCATCCACAATTGAAACAATCGATTATGCTTTATTTGATTGGATGAACGAAGTTGTTGACCCCTTTGCCACTACCAACAAGGGTTGGGAAAAAGTAGATGTTAGATGGGTTAGTGGAGAAAGAAGTTGGCAAGTTAAATCTGATCAAGATATAAGAGATGGGAGTAGTCGAATAATTTTGCCCATGATCACAATTCATAGAAACAGTATGCAGAAAGATCCATCGATGAAAGGTGTTGCCTTTGCACATATTGCAAACACTAATGATGCCAAAGGGGGCGCTGAAACACTTACAGTCTCCAGAAAGATAGAGCAAGTAAAGACCTCTAAGTTTGCAAATGCTACAGCACAAAAGCGTTTCGGTCAGCAAAACTTCCCCTATGAAAATAAAAAAGTTGTGTACCAGACCAAGACGTTTCCCATACCTGTTTATGTTGTAGGTAACTATACAATCTCGATCAGAACTGAGTATGTTCAGCAAATGAATGAAATAGTCCAGCCTCTTTTAACAAAGACTGGTCAAATTAATAACTTTTTTATTACAAGAGACGGTCATCGTTTTGAGGGATTTATACAAAATGACCTCTCAGACAATAGTAATGCAGTTAATATGGGCGATGATAGCCGTTATTACTTAAATACTCTAGACATCAAAGTGCTTGGATACCTTATTGGTGAAGGTAAAAATGATGATAAGCCTCGCGTCACCGTAAGGGAAAACGCAGTTGAAGTTAGAATACCGCGAGAACATGTGATTTATGGCGATATTAATGAGTATTTAAAGAAAGGATTTTATAGAGACTAAAGAGAGATTCGGTTTGTGATATACTATTTACTTACGAAACTTGGAATCTTTGCAGTTCTAAAGGAGACCAGAAGTAATGTCAGAAGTAAGAAAATTTAAGTTTGTTTCCCCCGGTATCTTTCTGAGAGAGATCGACAACTCAGGACTACCAGCAGATCCTGAACAGGTTGGTCCTGTTATTGTTGGGCGTGCCCAGAAAGGACCTGCCAATAGACCCTATAGAGTAGAGTCTTTTAGCGAATTTGTGAATGTATTTGGAACACCAGTCGGCGGCGGCACTGGTGGCGATTACTTCCGTGAAGGCAATATCGCTGGTCCAACCTACGGTGTATACGCAGCGCAGGCTTATCTAGACGCTCAGGTCGGTCCTGTTAACTTTGTTCGTATGCTTGGTGAGGCTAACCCCGGAGCCAACACTTCTGGTGTTGCTGGCTGGAACACTACAAACGAATTCTCTGGCGATCAAAGCATGACTGTTCGATTGGCAAAGGGTGGAGCTTACGGTCTGTTTATTCACAACTCTAGTTCCAATACGGGTATCCGAGCCCGAGGCGCTATGACTGGCTCACTGGCAGCGATTTGGTATTGCGATACGCAATCAAGTATTGTTCTGTCTGGTACTGCTATTCCCGATAGCCACGCCCACACTCCTTTTAACGTATCAGGTGCAGCTATTGTTATCGAGTCTGATAGCAATTCAACATTTACTGCCGAAGTTGTTGGTGTTAACGAATCTCTTTATAAAACCGAGTTCAACTTTAACCGCGATAGTGACAAGTATATCCGAAAGGTATTTAATACCAACCCGGCTAATGTAAATGCAGCTATCACAGACTCTACCCTCCTTAAGAATGGTGAAAACAAGTATTGGCTTGGTGAGACCTATGAGTCTTACATGTTTGAAAAGCTTGGCTCAACCACACCGGGCAAGATTTATGGCTTTATCGCAGCTATTAACTCTGGCTCTAGTGATTATGATGTTGCCGGTAGCAATCACTGGGGAGATAGAAACACAAGCTTTATCAACCCAAGAACTGGATGGTTCTTCTCGCAAGACTTGACGGTTGTCGGCGGTGCTGGTAACGCAAATTACGATGCCATGAACCAGACAAAGCTTTTCCGATTCTATGGACGAGACAGCGGAGAATCTGTACAAGAGCAGTTTAAGATTTCTATTCAAGACATTAGAGCTTCAACGAATGACTTTGATGCTTATGGCACATTCACTGTTGTTGTTCGAGCAGCAAATGATTCAGATGCTAAACCTAATATTATTGAAAGATTCTCAGAGTGCAACCTTAACCCTGCATCACAAAATTACGTCGCCAGAAAGATTGGTGATCGCTTTATTGAGTGGGATTATGACGAAGGTCGTAGCAGAGAGTATGGAGAGTTCGCGAATCGTTCTGAAATTATTCGCATTGAGATGAACCCAAATATAAGTGATGTGCCTGCTGAAACCCTTCCGTTCGGAGTCTTTGGACCTCCACGTCCACCGGGCTTCACAGTTCTCTCTGGGTCTTCTTTGGCATTGCACGGGGCAAAGACAAGAAATATTGTTCCTCTTCTTGGGGATTCTTGGCAGACTACGCTCGTAACAGGGACCGTGGCTCAGTCCACCGTGTCTTATTCGTATGTTGAGGGCAGTGGATCCGTTGCATCACCTTGGGCAGCGACACAAGGAAAATATATTGCAACCAAGACAGTGGGGATGGACATTCAGACTCACCTCTCTTCATCGGACGACACTGCTATTGCAGTTGGAACTTGGGCTAGTGGAATGCAGCACAGCGCCTCCTTGTTCTTCCCGTCTACGCAGACAAGGCTGTCAGCTTCTGATCACGGCACAAGTAATGCACAAAAGGCGTACTGGGGTCTTCAGACCAACTATTATGATAACGCAAGAAACTCTACGACTTTCGACTTAGGTTATCGCGATTATCTTCGTGGTCTTCCGCTTGCAGAAGCAAGTCGGTTTGGGACACTGGCGGCTGGAGCCACTGCACAGCCATCTAATAACGAATACTCTTGGATCTTTACCCTTGATGATCTTGTTGTTCCCGGTGGTGTTACTGCCAAGTGTTACTGGGCTTCCGGTTCAAGAAACGGTGTGCCAGATGGCGTGAGTGTTGGTAACTCTGTTACTTCCGCTTCTTATAAAGCAGTTCTTGATAGTGGTCTTAACCGATTCACCTCGCCTATGTTCGGTGGATACGACGGGTTTAACATTAAAGAGAAAGACCCGTTCCGAGACAGTTATATGTCCGCCGCAGCTACTGTTATTAATAACTATGCTTTCAATACCGTCTCAAAAGCAATTGACACGGTAGCAGATCCAGAAGTTGTTGAGATGAACTTGCTTAGTGTTCCCGGTGTCGTCAACGAGACGCTTACACAGAAGGTTATTGATACTTGTGAAGAGCGTGGAGACGCACTTGGGGTTATCGATCTTAGAGGGATCTATCAGCCAAAAACTGATTCATTTTCCGACTTTAAGGCTCGCGTGAATGCAACGTCTCTTGATGGGGTCATCACGGCTCTTAGAGATCGCCAGATTAATTCTAGTTACGGATGCGCTTACTATCCTTGGGTTCAGATTCGAGATTCACTGACTGGTCAATTCCTTTGGGCTCCACCTTCGGTTGCTGCTATCGGAACGATGGCTAGCTCGGAAAGAGCCTCTGAGGTTTGGTTTGCTCCTGCTGGATTCAACAGGGGTGGTCTTAGCAAGAGTGGTGCGGCTGGTATTCCAGTTACTGCGGTTACAGAGAGACTTTCTTCTCGCGATCGGGATAAGCTCTACGAGGCAAACATCAACCCAATTGCAACTTTCCCAAGCGAGGGAATTGTTATCTTCGGTCAGAAGACGCTTCAGGTCACCCCGAGTGCTCTTGATCGAGTTAATGTCCGTCGTCTGATGATCTTTATCAAGAAAGAGATTTCTAGAATTGCTGCTGGAATCTTGTTTGACCAGAACGTTCCTGCCACTTGGGCACGTTTCACAGGACAAGCTGAGCCGCTTCTCGCAAGCGTCAAAGCAAGGCTTGGTCTTACAGAGTTCAGAGTTGTTCTCGACGAGACAACCACAACTCCAGACTTAATTGATCGTAACATCCTGTATGCTAAGATCTTCCTTAAGCCTGCGAGAGCAATTGAGTTTATCGCAATTGACTTTAACATTACTAGAACCGGGGCATCGTTCACGGACTAGAAAAAAAGGGGTAATTTACTTTACCCCGACTATTTAATATATAAGGGAGAAAACTAACAATGGGTTTCTGGACAGACGCAACATTACAAGATCCAAAGAGAGCATATAGGTTCCTCGTCACTGTAGGAACTATGGAGAACGGCGCACAATGGTATGCCAAGAGTGTTACGAAGCCCAGCTTTACTATTGGTACAACGGAGCACAAGTTCCTCAATCACACTTTTTACTATCCTACTCGAACCGAGTGGAGTGAGATTACCCTCACGTTAGTTGACCCAGTTAGTCCTGATGCAGCAAACTCAACGTTAGCAATTGTCAAGGCTTCTGGGTATGATCCCTCTCTTCTTACGGCTGCTGACTATGGCACTACCACTTCAAAGAAGGCTGCTGTTGCTGCTCTCGGCGGCTTGAAGATTCAACAGGTTGACTCCACTAATAACCCAATCGAAACTTGGACTCTCTGGAATGCTTTCTTGACCGGGGCTAAGTTCTCTGATCTTGCTTACGATAGTGATGACATGTCTTCTATCGAACTTTCAGTTAGATACGACTGGGCTTACTTGGAGACACTTAACTCGTCACCAGTTGGACCAATTAGTAATGAAATTGTTGGAACGAATGCAACGCTTGAGTCTGACAACTACTTCAAGATTGGCTCTACTCCATAATAAAGTATAAATTTAACTAGAGGTGTAAATGGCTAGAAATAATGGAGATCGCTTGGGCGCTCCTCACACGCAAGTGTCGAATGCCCCGATCAGTGAAGCTCCCCCTAATCCGGCGATGGCTTTCTCAACGCCCACAACCTTTGTGGAACTCCCTTCTAAGGGTAGGTTATATCCCGAAGGACATCCGCTTAATGGGCGCGAGCAAATTGAAATTCGTTTTATGACAGCTAAAGAAGAAGATATTCTAACTTCTGAAGCTTTGCTTAAAAAAGGTATCGCTATTGATCGAATGATCCAGAGTGTTATCCTAGATAAAACAATTAAGGTAGAAGAGCTTGTTGTAGGCGACAAGAATGCAATCATTATTGCAGCACGCATTAGTGGCTATGGTAATGATTATGAGGTTGGTGTTAGTTGCCCCAACTGTGGAAGTAGGGCAGAGTATACATTTGACCTAAACAAAGGCACAATTCAAGACGGTCAAGATTATGAAGGTTACGAAGTAGAGATGACCGAAAATAATACTTTTATAATCACAACCCCGTCTTTGAAGGCGCAGGTAGAAATGCGTCCTATGTATGGAGTCGATGAGAAATATTTGACACAACTTGCTGCTAATAGAAAAGCCAAGAAGATGCCCTCTACATCGACGACCGATCAGCTTCGCCGCCTAATTGTTTCAGTCAATGGAAACACAGACGGAGCATATAGAGAGTCGTTTATTGCAAATGCTCCCGCGAGAGATACAAGATATCTTCGTCAGGCGTATCGCAAAGTTATGCCTAATATAGATTTGACACAAGAATATGTATGTTCGTCATGCGGTACGGAAACCGAAATGGCGGTGCCCTTGACAGTCAAATTTTTTTGGTCTCAATGACGAATACATTGAAAGTGTTTATGAGCAGTTTTTCTTACTTAAGTATCATGGTGGTTGGAGCTTTTATGAGGCTTACAACCTACCCGTTCAAATTCGATACTGGTTCCTAAAAAGGCTTGAAAAGCAATTTAAAGACGAAAAAGAACAGATGGACAAGGCAAAGTCAAAGGGTGGTAGGTCACCATCGAGATAAGGGTCGAACGCGAAAGCTTCGACCTTTCTTTGTTGGGGAACTATTTATTATATCGAGGGCTACAAGGAGAAACTTATAAATGCTAAACGAAGATGAATTAGGCAAAATTGTTATAGATTTCGAAGAAATAAGAGAAAAGCAGCTTAATGAATCTTTTTTGGCAGCTTTTGGTAACTGGGTTAAATTGATCCTTAACAGGACATTCGGTCAGGGCAAGGGCTCTTATCTGGGTGGATCATCTGTGAAGGTGCGAGGCACGAAGGCAGAAGTAAAAGCATTTGCAAAAGCCCTTGGTGGTGAGAAGAAGTACATCGAAGCCGTCAGAAAGCATGGGCTTGATGACCCAAAGGTGACCTCTAACAAAGCAAAACTCGACAAGGCAGTTAAATCTTTTGAGAGAACCACAGGCATTAAGTGGCCGTTCAAATAGGAAACTTATAAATGTCTGATAGAATACAAAGGCTAGAAAAACAAAGAGATGTAAGCAAGCAACTAGCTGAACAGCTAGAACAGCTAGTTGCGGTCGAGAAAAGCCGCAACGCTGAACAAAAAGCTTCTCTTGAAACGTTATCGGATTATGCTGATGCTCAAGAAGCAGCCTTAAAAGCAGCTTTAGCACTTGAGGAAGCGACAAGCGGCGACATTAATAAAATAATTGATCTCCGAAAAGAGCTTGCCAAAGCAACTAGGACCGCTAAAAAGTATAGCGATCAACTAAACGAACTTCAGGAAAATCAAGACAAGGTAGCCAATGCTGCTGAAAACTTAGCCAAAGAGTTAGCAGGCTTGATACCTGTAGTTGGCGGAAATGTAGACTTTATAGAAACTTTTGGTGGCTCTTTAGCTGCGGCAACTGAAAAAGCAGGATCATTATCAGGCGGCATTTCTAACATCGCAAGCAACCTGAAGCCCTTGGTTACAGGCTTCCAAGGCGCAACAAATATTATGGCTGCTAATGAAGAAATGATGGCTGCTTACATCGCTTCTTCATTCGCTCTTGGTATGCAAATAGACGAGCAAGCTGCCAGCTTTGCCAGAGCTACAGGAATGGGCGAGAAATATGATGATGCCATCATGAAGACCGTTCGAGCAAATCAAGATGCCGGGGTAAGTGTTGAGGATGCTTTTGGGGCGTACCAAAGTCTGATCACTACTACTTCTAAGTTTACAGATATGTCTGCTTCGCAACAATCAGCTATCGCTGGCACCGTATCCGTGCTTAACGAGTTGGGCGTAAGCTCAGATGTGTCAGCACAAAACTTGCAGATTATGACCACAAGCCTTAATATGAACGCTTTTGAGGCTGAAGAGACATCAAGAAGGTTGTTCACAGCAGCGCAGGCGATGGGCGTTGCACCAGAGCAAATGGCAGCGGATTTCGCAGCGGCAGGAGCACAATTTGCTTCGTTTGGCGAGAACGCTGTTGACGCCTTCATAGATCTTCGAGAGGCAGCTAAGAAAACTGGTATTGAGTTACAAGGCTTGCTTTCGATTACAGAGCAGTTTACAACATTTGAAGGTGCAGCAGATAATGTTGGAAAACTTAATGCACTTCTTGGTGGTCCTTTCCTTAATACAATTGATATGGTTACCCTTAGTTTGGAAGATCCAGCAGCAGCATTGCAAGAAGTTAGAAATGCTGTCTTGGATGCAGGTCTATCTTTTGACAGTATGAACCCGGCTATGAGGCGTGCTGTGGCAGAAGCAGCGGGTCTTGAAGATGCTGGGCAACTTGCTGCCCTCATGAGTGGCGAAATGGATAGTCTTGGTGGTGCTTCTGCTGCGACTGCAAAACAATTAGAAGAATTAAAAGAAGCAACTGAATTCACACAAAGTTTCACGGATGAGTTAGAGGCAACAAGGCTTGCGTTTACGGCTAACTTTAGACCTTTAATTGAGTTAGCAGTCGATGCTCTAAACATTATGCAGGAAATCGCTGAGTTTCTTGGACCGGGAGGGACAATGTTTGT
>Ga0098038_1000045_pt1 | contig 50832 bp, 37 predicted proteins | sample 5B_taG_FD_75051 | JGI IMG/M metagenome (GOLD analysis project Ga0098038, IMG submission 75051) | Marine viral communities from the Subarctic Pacific Ocean - 5B_ETSP_OMZ_AT15132_CsCl metaG | ecosystem: Environmental > Aquatic > Marine > Oceanic | place: Pacific Ocean | collected 2015-01-08 | reverse complement strand
TTTCTTGTTGAACTGCCATGTAACTTTTCTTTTGATATACCTATCATACTAAAAAACCCACCTTTTGGGTGGGTGAGTAGACGCTTTATCAACTGTCCACGTTTTTTCCTTGCTTGACGCAATGCCTGTGGTTTCAGTGTTCTCTTCTTTTCTTTCTTAGAATGATGTTGCCAGTTAGGAGTTCTCATAACTCTTGAGATGATCCACAATATTTATTGTAGGATACCATCCCATCTCAGTCAACTCTCTTGTGTCAGCACACAAACTATCTGGTTCACCTGGTGTGTCCTCCTTGATAGGAAGATCCTTACCCATTGCTTTTGCTATATCCATAACAGGAATAGACTCACCATATCCTATATCTAAATGTCCTGTAAATGAAGCAGGAATCAACGTAAGGATTGCTGTTGCAATATCATGAACATGGATATAATCTCTTTTATGTTTGGTGATATACTTGGCAGTATTCTCTTGAAGCATCCTATAAAGCATATCAGGTCTACTTCCCTCCTCTGCCCATACATTAAAGAACCTCATGCCCACACTATTAGGTGGTGCTTGTAATTCATTTACCTTCTTGGTAACAGCATAAGGGTTTTGAGACCACCCATGAGCACCAGCAGAACTAGCATAGAGTAATCTTATATCATTCTCTCCACAATAATCAAAGATAGGTTTAGACTTCTCTACATTATTTTCCCAAAACCTATCAGGATCTTCAAAACTTTCTCTCAGAGCAGCAAAGGCAGCAAGATGAATTACTACATCATATATTTTATCAGATTTAAAATCTCCTATATCATCAGGAAAATCTATGCCATCCAGTTCTACATCCACTCCAGAATTTTTAATATGATTCCATAGGTAACTTCCTATGAATCCTTTATGTCCTGTGATTAATATTTTCATGACCAAATGTTTTTTTGAATCCTATCTCCAATTTCTGGATGTAATAGTATAGCATTTTTTAATTTATCAAAATCATACTGCAATTTATTTAATCTATTTTTTAAATCTCTTAACTCTTGCATTTGTCCTTCATTCATAATGCTAACCTACTAAATCCTTTTATCTTTTCAAATTTTAGCACATTATCAAACCTATCGTCCATACCTGTTTTGTGTGATATCACAAATATGTTAGCATCCTTTATTACAAAACGAATAATCTTAAGAAATTCTTCTGTTCCTATGCCATCAAGAGAACTATCAAATACCTCATCCATGATTAAAAGATTTGTATTGACAGAATTTTTATATCTTGCTACCTCCCTCCAAGTAAAGAGTAAAGCAAGATCAATTCTCATCTTTTCTCCTTCAGAAAAAGATGCATAAGAAAAATTGTCATGTATAGGAGATTGAACAGTTTCATTAAACTCTTCATCCAAAGTAAAATTAATATAGAAATCCATCATCTGCAGATATCTATTGACCTGCTGATTAATTAATGGAAGATACTTCTTTATTATCTTAGACTTAACACCACCATCCTTGAGAAGACTATATGAAAAATCAAAATAATTAATAGAGTCTTTTTGTACAGCTAAGTCTTCATAAGTTTTTCCTAAATTTTCTTTGAAAGATTCTAACTTCTCATGCTCAGTATTTCTATTTGCAAGTTGTTTGGTAAGTTCCTGAACTTCTGATTCCAGATCTCTGATTTGTCTTTGACACCCAGAGATATGAGTATTATTCTTAGAAATGCCATGCGTGAGTGAATTAATCTCCTTTGATAATTTTGTGAAGTGATGCTCTCTCTCCTCCTCCTTTTTAATTGCCTCCTCTAGTTCTTTGTAACCAGATTGCAACTCCTTTATCTTATCTTGAGCATCACTAATGTTATTTAACCTAAACTCTTCTTCTATATCCTGCTTACATGTAGGGCAAACAGTATTATCTTCAAAAAACTTAGTCTTCTTTGTAATTGTTGATACTTTATTAGATAGAGTTCCTTTTATAGTTCCTAGTTTACGTAGTTTTTCTGTAGCACCTGTTACTTTTTCTTGTTCTTTAGTGAGTCCATATACTTGATCATTAGAGTGTTCATTCTTTAACATCAATACACATATTTCATCTCCCAATTCTCTACTTTTCTTTCTCTTATCCTTTATATCATCATTCCCTCTCTTTTCAATTTTCTCCATAAAATCAGTCTGCATCTTAACTTTTTCATTAAGAGATTCTTTCTTAAGATCTAAAGTTCTAATCTCATCTTTAAGTCCACGCATCTTATCCTTAATCAAATTATTCATAGATGAGAATATTTTAATATCTAAAAGATCTTCTATCACTTCTCTTCTATTAGTAGCACTCAATTGCATGAAAGGAACAAAACTACTGCTACCTAGAATTACAATCTGAGTAAAAGATTTGTAATTCATTTTTATTACATTTTGTTCTAACCACTTTTGTTGATCATTAGCAGATGCAAATTGATCCAAACATATATCATTTCTATGAATCTCAAATATAGATGGTTTTATACCTCTTACTACTTTCCATTTAGTTTCTGCAATAGAGAATTCTACTTCTACTCTACAATCTTTTTCATTTACTGTATTGATAAGTTGTGCTTTACTAATTTTCCTAAATGGTTTATTAAATAAACTAAAAGTCAAAGCATCTAGCACAGTGCTTTTTCCAGCACCATTTGAACCAATAATCAGTGTTGTTGATTTACCATCTAATTCAACCTCAGTATATTGATTCCCAGTAGAAAGAAAATTTTTCCAACATATTTTTTCAAATAATATCATCTTCTATAGGGGGAATAACAATGTCATTTTTAGTAATTACAGAGTACCTGTAATCATGCATTTCGCATGTTTTAATTACAACCTTTCCATCAACTTCAATCACATGCATTTCTGGATAATCTTGATCTTCTAGTAAAAGAGCATAACGAATAGCATCATCTTCATCTTCAAAAAGGTAGAGAACTTGCTCTCCATCATCAGCAGTTACAGAATATGCTCCTTCAGTTTCTTTTCCTTCAACTGTAAGAATAAACATTAGACTAACTCACATGCTTCCTGATAGACTTCTTGTATCAATTTTTGCACTCTTGATCTATCAAGATCTATTTCTGCTTCTTCAATATATCTATTGAGAATAGAAAGTGTATCTTCAGATTCAAATGCTTCAAACTCTGCTGCATCATGCAAAGCAAAGTTCTCCACTATTTTAAGTTCTGCTACATTAGCATTATACACCTTATCAATAAATTTTTCAAATTGTACTTGATCATTTTTATGTCTGACAACTATCTTTACTATCTTATTTTCTAACTCTCTTGCATCAAATAATTGATGATCATTATCATTGTAATATATTATATGATGTAGTCTGTATGGATTATTAATTGGAGTGTGTTCTAATGTCTCAGTGTCAAATAAATGAAATCCTCTATTAGGATCATTCACATCATTCCAAAACATCTCATAGGGATTACCTAAGTAGTAAATGTTATCTTGATTTGATCTACAATGATAATGTCCAGAGAATGTTTTTTTAAATTTCTTAAATATATCCCACTCCATTCCATGTTCCATCATATGACCTGGTGTAGCCCTGAATCCATTTAACTCAAGGTGTCCCATGCACACAGGAGATCTTGACTTTTTAATAAGTGCTTCACTCATCTCTCTATTATCACTATTGATCCAAGGAACAAGAGTAATATTACAATCACCTACCATTATAGATGATACTTCAGAGTATACTTTAATATTATCATACTCACGTAGCAATAGATCAACAGCATTTACATCATTAGTATTTTTATAATATGCTGTATGATTACCCACTATTGTGTAGACAGTGATGCCCATCTCTTTCAACTTATCAAAATAATTATTTTTTGCCCACTGCAATGCAGCAAAATCTATTCCCTTTCTACTGTCAAAGGTATCACCCATATCAATAACTGTATTGATACCTTCAGATTCTAATACTGGAAAGAAAACATTTTGATAAAACTTTAGGAAATAGTCATGAAAAAGTTTTGAATTTTTTCTACACCCAAAGTGCTGGTCTGTAATTATTGCTACCTTCATTAATTACGTAATTTAGAATGGACAGCATCTTTGATTTGATTATAATCACTATAGTTAGAATCGTCAAGAGTGTCTCTCTCAAAGACTTGCTCATATCCTGTTTTCTCCAATATCTTATTTTTGATCTCCAATTGTTTCTTCTCTTTTTGTATTCTACGTAAGAATGCATAGTGAATGATTTGTGTGAAATAAGCAAATGGGTTCTGAGACTTTTCAGGATTGAAGTTATGTATGTATTGTACACAATTTTCAATTCCATCTGATATCATATCTTCCTTAAACATGTAATTAACAAAGTTTGGTTTGAAAGATAAGTGAGTAGCAATCTTCAGAAAACACTCTCCTATGTATCTTGGAATACGTGGTTTCTCTTTACCCTGAATTTCTGCAATCTCAATATCTTCTCTAAGTTTAATTAGTGCTGCAAGAAACTCTTTATTATTGACGTAGTGTTCAGATCTTTTTCTTCTACCCATGATTCTTGCAGGAGTCATATCTTTACTATCTATTATGTAGTTATTATAGCATTCAACACAATACTTGACAAGTACCTATATTGCATGTAGACTAACTCTGTCAGGGTTAAAGGGGTTGGTTTAGCTATTATCATAAAGCTTCTCTAAAGACTTCTTTGCCTCCTTAATAGTAGATATATATCCCATCTTTCTGTTTAGTTTCTTTTCATGATTATAATAAGTATCTTGTTGTTTAACAAACGTTTCATGCATGGATATAATTTCTAGATCATTAGATTCATTCATGGTAAGCACATCATCTAAGTTAACTATAAAAAGATCATCTTTAGTTGTTTTTAACCAAGGTTCTATTTTATATGCATGCATGCCACGTGACTTAACTTTTTCAATAGTAACAGGACATTCTAGAAGAAGGAGCGTTCTATCATCCTCTTCAGTGTATCCCACTCTAGCAAATATCTCTTCACCAGATTTAAATTTTACAGTAGCATAAAAGTCTTCTTCTATCATTTTTTGATTTGAATAGTGATTATTTCATAGTTAAAATTTTCTTCATTATAAATTTTGATTCTTTCTATGAGATGATTTAAAGTATAATTTTTATTTGAATTGTAAGTACAATCATCTCCAATGTCATACAATATTGCTTTTACTTTGTCTTTTCCTTTTCTAAGGACTCTACCAATTGACTGGAGATTTCTAACTCTGGACTTGGATGGACTTGCGAAGATGACATTGTGTAGTCTTTTGATGTTAATGCCAGTACTGAAAGTGCCATAACTGGCAACAATAATTGCATTGTTCTCATTTTCTGTTATCTCCCTGATTAGTTCTCTTTGTTCAGCATCTACACCACCATGCACAAAGAAAATTTTACGATTATTTTGTTTGCTATTATTTATCTTATCATAAAGTATTGCTCCATGAGTTTGAACTCTACTGTATAGAATAAGAGTATTACCTTTTAGATCTAATGCAAGATTAGTTATAAATTTATTTCTTTGTTCATGTGATATCAGATACTCTATTTCATCATGATACGTCTCAAACTTCTTAGGTGGATGCTTAAGGACCAGACACTGAATATCTAACTGAGATAGGTGTCCTTGTTGCATTAATTCTTCTGTTCTAGTTACCTTGTATGATGGTCCAAACAATCCCTCTAAGACCCATTTATGAGTCTGTGTGCCATCTAATGTACCAGTAAAACCAAATCTATACTTGGTATGGTGTAACTTAGTCATTATATTTACTAATGACTTACTCTTAAAAAGATGAGCCTCATCACCTATGATTACATTATACTCTTCAAAGAATGATTTCTCTAATTTATATACTGACTGCCAAGTAGTTATAGTTACTTCATTAGTATTGGTTATCTCTCTACCAGCATATATTCTATGACAATGATTTTTAACATCCCACCCATAGTCTTTAAAATCTTTATACATCTGTTCTACCAATGAAGTAGTAGGAACCACCAAAAGAATCTTCTGTCCTTTATCTACATAGTACCTTACTAATGAATAGATCATTAAGGATTTACCTGATGCAGTAGGACTGACTAGCAATCTTCTATTGTGTTTTAAACAATCACAGATGCCCTCAATTTGATATTCTCTTGGTTTGAATTTTGTAATTGATTTAATATAGTCTTTTACACCCTCCCTAGATATAGATGAATTGATTTCAAATGGAGGACCATAGTATTCATTATCTAAAAACTTATAACTATATCCTTGCCTATCACAAAAAGATACTATCTTATCTAACAATCCTACATATATTTTCTTAGATCTTAAATCAAATAAATGTATTTCTCCATTCCAATTTTTATTACGATATTGAGGCATGAACTTAGCACCCTCTACCTCAAAAGTAAAATGATCCCTTAACTCATATTCAATATGAGGTTCTGCTTTTACCTGTAAAAATACTTCATTAGATTTTTGTATTATAACGTTTGTCACTTTTACCCATCATGCTATTGGTATTTATCAACCTAATCCAGCATTGAATCTCATAAACTCTATAGCATTCTTTATTTGATATGTCCTATTCTGAATTACTTTTAAAATGCTTTCAATGTAAACAAGCATGGTATCATAATAATCAATCTTCAAATTTGAATTGGAAAGTTTCTCATCAGCATCCATATACTTCTGCATTGTATCCTTATCCCTTATCTTCTTTGGAAAAGGATTTTCTATATACACCTCAGGATCTGCCTTACCAGAAAAATATTCATAACGTTCATGGCGAATATTTTTACGCTGTTGTTCTGCTTTCTTTCTTAAAAGAAATATAGTATTATACAATTCAAAATACTTTGCATGTAGAGAGGGAATATTTAATGACTCTTCATGTAGATTATCTCTGTCTATCTTTGAATCTTTCTCCCACATCTCTTGAATAGATTCAAGATCAATACTCATAAAATGTTATCGTTTAAATCAGTAATGTTGTATATAGTATACTTGAATGTGACATCTGCTGTCAAGTAATCTATGTCACTATCAGTAGCATCAAAGTTTAGATCAGATATTGATATAGGAAACATATCTAAGAACTTAACTTTAAAATTTGGAACATTGGAACTAGTAAGAACATTCAATGTTCCATCAGAAGTATAATTCAATTCTGATGTAGGTGCATTAGGATTAGATCTTTGCCAATCATATATCTCTTTTAGACTATCTGGAAATCCAAGTCCTCTTAACCAATGTTGTATCTCTAGGTAGTTTTCTAAATCTTCATCAACTAAAAATCTTAGACTTAAATCTTGAAACTGTATTTTATCACCAGGTACAGGAATATCTGTTAGATAGTTTGTTTGTTGTGCAGTGCCTAGAGTTAAACCAGGAATATTTGCTTGGTTGGAAAAGAATACTACTTTAGGAGCACGATTCAATACAAACTTAAACCCAGTAGGACTTAAGAAATTTTTATTTTGTACTTGATTTCTAAACCCTGTTGCAGTCATTATCTTTTTTAATTATTTAGATGAGACAAGACCCTTATGGATCTTGTTTTACATCTTCTATTCTTTGAACAGCAATACCAAGTTCTTCACTAGGACCAAAATACCCTTTCTTAGTTCTATATCTTCTCCCTTCACAAATCAATCTAGCAGGAGCTTGTGGTCTATATTCATTTGACAATTGACCTTTTGTCATACTAGAAAGAGGAAGGAAGAACCATTGACCAACTTCTGTTAAATTATCAAAATCAGTTTGTTTATACCCTCTACCTGTTGTCACTGGTTTGAAATTGCTATCTAGTTGATCAGCATTGAAGATTTCACGAGGTTTACTAGTCATCATAAAAATTTAGTTCATATTCAATATACTATTCAACTCAAAGAATGTCAATCACTCTAGGACACTTTGTAAAGTGGCACAAAAAAAGACCCCCTGCAAGAGGAGGTCTTTGAGAAATATAAGCATCTAGCTTACATGATGTTCTTAACTGCAACTCTTCTGTAGTATCTGTTGCTGTTAACTTGTAGTCTGCCAAGACCTTGAGTAAGTCCTTCAGCAAATGGGTTTGAAACAAGACCATATCTTGTCTTAAATCCAATTTTTGGCTGGAAGGTTGACTCACCCACTGCACGAACCATCTGTAGTGGAACGTATGGGCAATAGAACAGACCTGCATCATAAGGTGAACCACCCTTATATCCAACAACATAGTACTGGTTGCTGCCTTGAGCAAGACCACTGTTGTTAGCTGCTAAGTTAGCAGAATATGGGTCAATGTATACTCTGTACTTACCTTGGATAGTACCAGCAAATGTGTTACCAGTATCATCAACATTAAGGTTAGCATTAAGAGCAGGTGTATAATCAAGTACACCAGCCATTGTTAGTGCAGATGCAACGTCTGCAGAGCACATGATAATGTTGCCCTTTCCACGACGTGTTCTCTGTGCGATTCTATTAGCATCTCTTTCAATCTGGAAGAGAAGACCTTTGAATTTCTCAACTGACCATCTACCATTGGAGTCAATGTCTAGGTCAAAGACACCATTGCTTGCTACGTTTTCTACAGCACCTTGCTCTGCAATCTTATAGATTGTTCTAATAACTTCTCTGTTGATCTCAGCAAGGATCTCAGTAGAGAGGATATTAGCAAGTTCTGCTTCTGCATTCAAGCCATGGATTGCCTTAAGGTCTTGAGCTAGTTCTAAACTGTACTCTGCCTTGAGTGCTCTGGACTTAGCAGTCACAGTAACCTTCTCAATGGCGAATGCCATCTGGTTAAAGTGATTACCAGCAGCATCTCCAAGAGCTTCAGAGTCACCAGTGACCATTCCCTGACCTACATCGTAGCCAGTAGAAGCAGCAGATCCTACAGGGTTAAGTGCAGCAGGGTTAGTACCAGACTGTTCAGTTGTACCTAAACCAGCTGTAACATCAGAGAATCCAGATGTTAGGTCATTACCTGAAGACTGACCTGAGAATGCAGTATCAACTTCATCAAAGAAGGTCTCACTGCCACCCATTCTGTCATACTTGGAGCGCATTGCAAAGATTAGTCCAGTAGGACCACTCATTGGTTGCACACCAGCTAGGTCATAAGCAACCAAGTTGGGCATTGAACGTCTAATTAAAGAAATTAGAACAGGGTCAAAACCAGCTTGATGACCAGCAGCGTTTGCACTACCACTAAAACCACCTGAATTACCAGCTGTGTTTGCGTGGTTTGTTGGAACTGCTTCGTTTATAGTTCCAGCTTGAGAGAATGATTGCTCATCTCTTAAAAACTTTTCTTGGTTTTCTAACAGGACAGCGGTGACTGCTCTACGATGAGGATCTTTGATCTCATCAACACCCTCTGCATTAAGCAAGGGAGCCCACTTTTCCTGCAGATGTTCAGCATTGAACATTTGCGTTTACCTCTTGTTGTGTTTGATTAAAATACTAAAATCATTTCTTAGCAACTGCTTGCAATGTCTTAAGATATGCAGCCATTGACCCAGAGACATCTCCCTGTGTATGATCTACAGTCTCAGAAATTGTTTCTCCTGTTGCTTTTGGAGAACTGCTTTGGAAATAAGATTCCCTTAATGTCTCCAACTTTTCACGATATTGACCTTCACTTTCAAACTCAACACTTTCTGCAAGTGAGGCGAGCTTTTCTTTCTGTGTGGCAGCAAGGCCATCAGAAACTGAGTCAAGAATTCCATCAGCAACAGACTCAGCAAGTCTGCCATTTAATGAAACATTCTTCTCTATTTGCTCGTTGAGCTTGGTCTCCATGTCATCTAGTTTTTCTACCATGCTTTCTAGCACATCATATTTATCTTCAGGGATTTGTACATAATGTTCTTCAAAAAGACCCTTCATTCCAGAAAGGAATGATTCAGTCAATTCATTTTTGAGTCCATGCTCAATAGCAAGTTCATTTTCAACGAACCACTCTTCAGCAACATACTCAAGATATTGGTCAACTCTTTCTGCAAGTGCAGTCTTAGTTGCCTCTACCTCTTCTGCAAACTGCTTTTCATATGCAGATTGCAAATCTTCTTTAAGTTCAGATACTTTAGAATTTAAAGCAGCCTCAAAAACTGTCTTTGCTTTCTCTCTGAACTCTTCAGATAACTCCTCTCCACCAAGGAGAGCATTGACATCAGCTTCAATGTCAATTTCTACAGTGTCCTCTTCTACTGTTTCTGGTTGTTCTGTCACTATCTCTTGCTCCTCTGTTTCTACTTCTTCTGGAACATTTGATAGTTTTGAACCAGGTTGTACATCACCAGATTGAACACCTGATTTTGCACCACTATTAACCACATCCTTTACTGTTTTAATCTTAGGCTCTTTGATCTTCGCAGAGTCATCATCTGGTTTATAATTTTCTGGTGTAGGACCACCCAGATCCTCATAACCTACTGATGTTCCACCAGTAGTTAGTTTTGGCATAGGATCTCCAGCTTTTGCATTAGCATTAACTGCAGTCTTGGATTGGTTAGTGCCTACTTCCATTTCTTGTAAATCTCCACGAGACATTTGTAAACCCTCTGATTACCGAGTACTTAAACTATATTTATTTAGATAAATTATAAGTTTGATAAGAAATCATTAAATAGATTCAACTTATGTTCATCTAATTTTTTCTGATCAACTAATGTGTTGATTGTTTTGTATGTTTTTTCAGCATACTTCTCACGAAGAATACCTCCATCCCATACCCAGTCTTTTCCTTCCATGATACCAGATACAAATGCATCTGGTGCTGAAGGATCAGCCACTATATCTGCTGCAGTTGCTAACATAAAGTCTTCACCTACAACATTAATTCCTTCACGAGTTTGCTTCAGTGAACCAATACCCCTAGAAGAAACACCTAACTTTACACCTTCTCCTATCAATGAAGATGCAATTTTACCCATTGGGGTAGAAAGGATTTTTGCTTTACCTACAAAATTAGAACCACTTTCTTTAAGTGAAGTAATTTTGTGAGATACTCTATCAAGATTAACAGTTGGACCCTCTGGATGTCCCAGTTCTCCAAGTGCTCTACCTGATGCCACATGATTCTCATTATAACGAGAAACTTCTCTACGAAGAGTCTCCATAGGATACATACGACCATTTCTGTTCTTTATGTTTCCTTGAAGGAATACTCCTTCTATGTACAGTTGTTTTTTACCGCCTCTGTTTTCAACAATAAATTCAACTGTTTCTATCTCTTCTCTGATTAGTTTCATTATGCTTGTCCTGTGATTTGAACTTGTTGAATGTATACTTTACCAGAACCACTATCAGTTCTAGCAGCTACTTTAAGAGATGCTCTCAAAGTTGCATCTGGATCATTAAAAGTACCACTAACTCCAGAACTGTTATGCTCAACTATGATTCTTTGACCAAAGAAGTTTTCTCCTAGTCCTCTGTCTGGAGCACCAGATCTATTAAATACAGTTTTTACTCTCTTATGAGTAAAATCAAAATCAGTTTGAGATGAACAACTTAAACTAACAAAGTCACCTACTCCAAATGGAGATGATGTTCCTTCTGGAAAATCTAATATGGTGGTTGATCCTTTAGTATAACTAACCACCCTAGCAGATGTATTAGTAAATCCTAATACAGCAGCACTATCTTTTAAAATTATAAAGTCAGTTACAGCTGCAGTAGGTCCAGTTCCAATAGCAACATGTGTATTTTGTCCAGTAGCAACCACTCTAATTGCAGTAGATTTACCAGATATTGGTGCTGACTGCGCAGATGTTGCACTAGTAGTTATTGAAGTTCCTGCTCCAACTGTCCTAAGCGTCATTCTCTTTATACAGAATCATTTTATTTATTTATAATTATTCTTCATCCTCTGGTTCAGACTCTACTTCTGCTTCTCCATTCTGATCATCTCCAGAAATTCTATCAGAGTAATCTTGTATATCCTGTTGTAGTTCAGCTTCTTCCTCTGTCTCTGGTTCATTATCACCAAAGAGTGAGTTTGCTACACTATCTTTATGAGCACCTATTTTTTCAGCAGACTTAGCATATAGCATATCTTTTATAGCATCACTGATACCTGAAGGACTTTCATCCTGAGTAATCATATCCATTAATTCATCCATTGTTTTAAAATCCTTACAGTTTATTTATTAGATTTCTCCACCTTTAGGTAGTTCTGGAGCTTCTGTTGCAGCTCCTTGAGATTCTAAATCTGGTTCTGTTACTGGTTTGCCCAGATCACCACCAGAACCTCCTTCCATGTTGGGGTCCATCATCATTGCTGGATCAGGAACTACCCCATCAGCAATCTCCTTCTTCATCAACTTATCTTGTTCAATAATTTCCTCATCAGTTTGACGAAGAATCTTACGTCTTAGATAATCTTGTGAGAAGTATCTACCAACATATGGTTCAGCAGATGCTACCATAGTTAGTCTTTCTGCCATTAATTCAGACTCTTTGAGTTCTGCAAAATGGTTGTCATAGAGGAAGTCATATTGAATATGCTCACTCATTACTGCCCAGTCTTCTGGGGTAATGACATTTTTAAGTAATAGTTGCGTCTTAAGAATATCATTGAATAGATTAGAAAATCTTTTTCTTAGTCTACCCACAAACTTAGAGAACTTAACTTCATCTCTAAGTATTTCAGATGATCTTCCTAAGTTAAAACCACTTTCTCCACCTATTCTGCTAGGAGGAACATTCAATGACTTATATAATTTCTCCTGAAAATACTTGATATCTGTAATTTCTCCTAAGTTTTGTCCACCTGGTAGTGTAGTAATCTCAGTTCCTCTACCACCCTCTCTTCTAGGAAGCCAAAAATCTTCCAACATAGACATATATTTCTTGTCATCTCTAATCTCACCAGTGTCAGCATTATAGACCATCTTATTACGATACCTCATCATCACATCTCTGAGGTATTGTTCTGCCTTAATTTTTGGAAGATTGCCTACATCAATGTAGAAAATTCTTCTTTCTGGTGCTCTTGATAATCTGTATATAACAAGACTATCCTCAATCATTCTAAGTTGATTGACTGCTTTGATTGCTTTGTGTAAGTATGATAAGTTTGATCCTTTGTTTCTATCTACTAATCCACTTGTGCAATATGCAATAGAATCTCTAGTAAATTTAATTCCTTTGTTTCCACCAGTCATAGCTGATGGCAATTGAGAAGGATAAGTTGACTTAGGACTGTATACAAAATACTCTTCAATCTCAGGAAATTCATATTCCATAGGATTGTCATTATTGATATTTGCTAGTCTTGCATCCTTATCTTGCTTCTTTTGTTGTCTTACATAACGCATTTTCATTGCGTCAATGTATCTTAATTCTACTATTCCCTCTTCTGGTTTTTTAAAATCAATTACTTTATGATAATATAATCTACCATCTATGTACCAATTTCTATAAATTTCATGTGCCTTTTTATCAAAATCTAGTAGATCTTTGACTGCCTTAAACTCTTCTCTAAGTCTTTTCTTTATTCCATCACTAGCATTTAAGTTTGATAATTCAATTTCTACTGGAGAATCATTAGTGTCTGATACTATAGCTTCATTTACTATATCTTCTATTGCACTATCACACTCAGGGTGTAGTGCCATTTCTCTATATCTTTTTATTAGATCAAATTCAGTCCTGTATACACCCTCTATATCTACATACGATCCAAAAAAACCACTAGTCAAGTAGTGGTCAGATCCATCTGCATTATTTTCAGGAACTGGAGATACCACACCAGGTGATATCTTCTCAGTATCCTCTATAGAAAATCCAAATAACCTTGCCATTATTAAAAGTTAACCTTATATGTTTATTTATTATGCTCCAGAACCTGCTGCCTCAGGGAACCAGTATTGTACTTGGAAGTCAACTGTAAATTCTTCTATGGCATCAGAACTATCATATGATAGATCAATAGAAGAAACTGTGCTTGGGAAAATATCCACAAACTTATATTGAGCAAGAATATTACTATCAGTAGCAGGACTATTAGAACCTTGCTGACTAGTTACATTTCTGCCTAGTTGATATACAGTTGCTTGTCCCATATATGATGAAGGATCAGTTAAACCTGATGAATCTCCATACTGTGCTATGTTTTGAGCCCATGCTTGGAATGCTCTGTAGTGACCAAAATCTTGATCATTGATTACTGTAACAGTCCAAGGGTCAAATGTTCTATCACCAGCAACTTTCATTACACGTCCTCTAAAAGGAACTTCTAATACACCTACATTTGATGCAGGTAATTGAGCTGCTTTACATAAAAATCTAAATCTATCTCCATCAAATTGACCATCACCATCACCTTGTATTCCAAGGTTTACTGTGTCAGGAAAATTGACTTGCACCTCAAACAGATTGGGGCGAGTACCACCTCCAATCAGTTTGGATTTAAATTGAGAAATAGTTCTCTGTGGGATTGTTGCCATTTTTTAGAATCTCCTTTGGTTATTTAGATATGATAAGTTAAACTCGACCTGCTACTTCTTCAAAGCTAACACCAGTTCTGGTGGCAACAAATGTAAGAGTAACATAGTTGATTGATCTAGCAGGCTTCAAGAAGATGTCTGCTCTAAATTCATTATTATCAATCACATCAGGAGTGTTGTTTGTCTCATCACAAATAACTAGGAAACCATTTAGTCCCCTCTTTGCCTCAACATCCCTTAGGAATGGTTCAACAATATTAACAAAATTTGCTCTTGTAACCTGATCATTAAGTTCAAATAGTTGTGCTTCTGCTGCTTTCTGTAGTGACTGTTCAATTGTTAGGAATAACCTTCTAACATTGATTCTATCAAATGCAGATGCAAATGCCAAACCAGTTTTATCTCCAAAGAGTAGAATACCAGTTCCAGGTTGATTAACTATAGAGTTAATTCTAAGAGGATAAAGTTGATCTCTTTGTGCTTTATTTGGATTATATGCAAGTTTAATTGCATTATTCAAGATTCCTCTTTGCTGTCCAGCAGGTGAGAACCAAGGGAATGAATTGACACTTGTTCTTACCATCAATCCAGCAACATCACCATTAGTTGGGATGAATCTGAATGTGTTATTGAACCTATCAAACATATACTTGTATCCAGTATCAAATACTGCGTATGATGATGAGGATAAAGGACTATAGAATTTAATTATGTTGTCTGTTTGAGTGTCTGTATTTGTGATATTGACAACTCCAGTTCTGTGAGGTGAAATGACTGCCATGCAATCTTTTCTCTCACCAGCTATAGAAATTAGTTTATTTGCCTTTGCTTGAGAGTCATTTATGCCACCTAATCCAGGTCCCATGATTAAGTAATCAACTGCTATCTCATCCTTATTAGAGAATAAGTTATAAGATGTGATTAGATTGCCAAGAGTTGCTTGGAATCCACCAGTAGCAGAGTAATCTGCACCAGCAGTAAGTGTGTATGTATTATTTCCAACTACATTGAAAGTAATACCTTGTGCATTTCTATTCCATCCACCAGATGCAGTAGTTATAGGAGTATAACCAGAACTGAAACCTGATGCAGCAACAAAACCATCTGAACCATCTGATGGATCATCTCCTGCATAGATGTATTGTGAATAGAGTGCTAACCAATCTTTATAGAATATCTTCTGAGGTGCATTTTCTGAAGAAACTGCATCAGTTGCTTTAGATAAGTTTAAATTTTTCTCAAGAATATTACCTTGTATTCCTGTTACATCACCTAGATCATCTACAACTACTACATGCATTCCATCATTCTTGGAAGATCTATCATTTGCCCATACAGTTGTATCTGGTCTAGGAGAAATTGCCTTCCAGAATACTGTTGAGTTTGTTAATCCAAGAGTTTGCTCATCATACCAATCTTTAACAAAGTTACCACCTACAGTGGCAAATGTAGCAATACCTGTAGCAGAAGAGTTAATAATACTAATATTATTTCCTGCTATGATAGACCTTGCTTGATCTCCTTGAGCATAAGTTATATCAGTTGAGACTCCAGCAGTAGTAACCCTATTGGTTATCTTAACATCAATAGTTGTTGCTCCAAGTCCAGTAATAATACCTTTGATGTGTCCTGTAAACTCAGAAGTTCCTCCTACTCCTGCTATGATTTCATTAGTAAGTGAAACACTAACACCCATACCAACTGATACACCAGTTGTTGTTCCTATACCAATTCTTTGATCTGCTTGGTTGTCAATGGTACAAACCTTAAGGTTGTTTGCCCATGTACCAGGTGTTTTAGCAGCATATCCAAATGTTTGACCTACACCAGCATAGTTTGCTATGTAATCATCATAGTTCTTGATTTTAAGATCAGTAACATTAACTTGATGAGATCTGTTGCCATTAGCATTTACTAGATCATCATCATCAGTTCTTGCTACTTTGAGAACTCCTCCATAAGAAAGGAAGGATGAAGCACTCATCCAATACTCATATTGAGCATCAGTTCCTAGTGGTTTTCCAAAAGTTTTAATTAACTCAGTTTCATTTGTAATGTCAATAGCTTCATCTATAGGTCCAATTTCAAATGGACCAGCAATGGCGCCAATGTTATCTAATACATTTTCTGCTCTCCCTACAGTCAGATCCACCTCCCTTACTAATACTCCAGGAGATAATTGTGGAGTCGCCATGTCGTCTAGCCTCGTCTCAGTTTATCTAAAAATATTTATTGTTTTCTATGTTTTCATTGGGGAAACAATACATGAACACTACCAATCTGGATAGTTCCAATCTGTATGAGGATCTGATTTTTTTCTAGAATCAACAATTCTTCTTATGGTGCATACTTTGCATTCATATGAATAAGCAGATGCCAATGTCCCTCTATCTTTACGTGTCAAGTAAAATCCATCTATTAAATTTTTTGTTTCTTTGCATACTCTACACCTTCTATCAGAAAGTAATAAGTGTCCTAGTCTTATTTGACTATCTAATTCCACTACTTATAATCCCACATATAAGAACGATCACCATATTCATCAACATTCCAAGAACCAGGTGTTCCTGCTAATCTATCTAATTCTAAACTACCATTATCTATTTTCCATGTATCTCCATCAGAATCAACAAATGTTTCATCATCTAATCCATCCATAATAAAACCAAATGGAGACATGTCTTGTTCTATCTGATTCTTCTGCTCTTCATACAATCTCTTTCTTACATCTTGATCAGTAAGTTCTTTGAAATAATCCTGTGCTACTAACCATGCATATATGACAAGACACATAGCAAGGTCATCATTACATCCTTCCTCTGCCTCAAATGAATTATGTTTTTGAATGAAGGTAGTCAGTTCACTCAATATCTCATAGTCTTTAAAAGTAACTTTATCTTCTTCTATTAAAGTTTTTAAGTTAAGAGAACCAACCTTTTTAACAGTCTTAGACATCTTAACTCCTAGTTGAGTCTTCTTGCCAGAAAATCCTTGACCTACAATTTGACCTGCTCTACCACGCATAGAACACATCAATAAATTTTCATACTCTAAATCAAAGTTAAGAATAGAAGCAACTTGATCTCCTACATCATTTACTTCACATAATATAAATCCATCATTATAACTTTTTGCTACTTCCCATATGATATTAGGGAATAGCATAGGTTTGATTTCATTGTTTCTATACTTTGCTACTACTCTATGTGGGAACTCTGTAATATCAATGACAATAAAAGCAGAGTAGTCTCCTCCAACTCCTCTTGCTACGTCTACTGTCAGAACATAATCATGATCTGGTTGAGATACCTCATATACATCTAATCCAGCACTTCTAGTTCGTGGTTCATCATATACTAGTGCTCTTAACTTACTAGGAGAAATAAGAGTATCAACAGATCCTAAAAACTCACACTCAAACTCAACTTTAAACTGTGCCTCTGAAGTATTGGCAATGGTAGATTTCTTCCACTTCTCATCCCTGCCAGGCACTTCACTCCAATGAACATCAGTTGGAATATATTCATTCTTAGCTTTCTCAGCATCATGCCACAACCTATAGAAATGGTTCATACCATGAGGAGTAGAGACTATAATAACTTTAGTGCTCTTACCTGAGGTAATAGTAGGATAAACTGAACTGAAGAATGAGTCAGCAATATGGTTAGGAACAAACGCAAATTCATCCAAGAATAGAATGTTAAATGACATACCCCTAACAGCAGATGCTGATGTGGAAGCAGCAAGAATTTTAGAACCATTCTCTAGTTCTAGACTTCCCCTGTTCCATGCTATGATACCCTGTTGCATCCACTTAGGTAAATTCTCATAAGCAGTTTGCAACCTACCTAGCAGTTCTCTAGCAGTGGCTGCTTTGTTAGCTAGTATACCAACATTGACACTATCATTAAAAACAACATAGTGTAGCAGATATGCCACACAGGTGGTAGACTTACCTGTCTGTCTAGGCATCTTACAGATATTGAATCTGTTCTCATGGAAGTTTTTAATTAACTTCTTCTGGAAATGATAGGGTTTAAATGGTGTCAAACCCTCATCAAGACTTACAATCTTGACATACTTCTCTGCAAAATAAATTGGATCATTTCTACATGCATAAAACTCAAGTATTTGCTCTTGAGTAAACTCTTGAGAAACATTTGCTTTTTTTAGATTGGGATTGCCTAGATAAATGTTGTCTGCCATGATAACCTCCTACATCATTTCATATTTGCCAAACTTAAGATCATGATCTCTAGTCTTTATAGTCATATCTATAATTCTTTCTAACTGTTTAACTTTTTTCTCTAAATCTTTAGTACGCTGATCCTCCTGTTTGGAGGAGTGGTTCTCCTGGTTCATAGGTTGAAACTTGGTAATTCCAGAGTTTTGCGCCAGGATACACTTTTACCACTTGATCCTGAACTTCTCTGCGTGATGGTTTTTTGATTGAAGGGAAAAACATTTTTAACATGTAGTTTTTGCCTCTCCAAGACAAATAAACGTCAATAACATTTCCTATTCTAGACCTTAACTTAGTAGCCTCTCTAAAGGAAATCATTATATTTAAACATCATTTACTTTAATATTTATATTTCTTTATACTTGCAATGCTGTAAAGATAACTTTAAAGGTGGTGGAACTAGATGAAGCAGGGTATCCCAACAACCTTAATGCTCCACTATTAATATCAGTAGAGAAGGTTGCTATACCTGTTGGTTGGTTGAGAGTTCCAAATTCATTCATGTATGTATTAGTGCCATCATGAATAACATTGATGGTTGTCATATTATAATTAGACCCTTGAACTGCTTGTATCTGATAACTAGCAGACCTATAAGTGGATGCACTAATAGACATCACAGTTGCTTGTCCTGTAGCAGAAGTAGTTAATATACCAGACTGAATATCACCAGCAATTAATTCTAGATTGGTAGCAGAGACTGGTTCAAAAGTAAACTCCTCTTCTGTAGCATTGTATCTTAAAAATCTACCATCTCCTAGATTAGAATCATCTACATCATCTAATCCAGTAAGAGTGCTGCTTCCTAATGAAGTAGAAGCAATACCAACCCATCTAGAATTATCTCCATCATATATCAATAAATCATTATTGGTAGCATCAAAATTTACATCATCAAGATCCTTAATAAATCCAGCACCACCTCCACCAATAGTGTATAACTGCTGCTCAACTCTGTTTACAAATAATCTATAGTTTGCTGCTAAGTCTTGAAGAGTAGCAAACTTCTGATCTGTGGGAGTAAGAGGATCATCTCCTTGTTTCTCAGATGGATCAGGTGCAATAGGACGATTGTTAACTATCTCCTCACTCAAAGTTTCTTGAGTTCCTTTTATATCTTTTACAATTTTATAAAGTTCTGCAATATTAATGGTATGAGTTTCTGCTTTGTCGCTTAATTTTTTAATATCTTTATCATAGTATTTTACCTCTGGCAAATTAGCAACTTCTTCCTTCAATCCATTAAAGTAGTCTTTTATTTCTTTATTAGCATCTCTATACTTACTATTAGATTCATTAATCTTCTTTTCAATATTTTGTTTTGCTTCATTCAATTTACTCAATACACTCTTCTTCAATAATCTATCATCATCTTTAAATTGATTCCTATGCTCATATATTTTAAGAGCAGTTTCTTTTAGTTCCTCATATATTTTATCTTTAGTTTCTTGCAGATACTTCTTTACTTCTTTAATCTCAACTTTCTTTTCAAAATCTTTGGTGTCAAAATTTTCTGTTAGATTCTCAATGTCTTGATTGAATGTATCTTTGAGAGTTCTAAGATTATCATTGACTTTATCAAAGTCATCATCTATGACACTAAAAGTTTTTCCAATCCAAGAAAAATCAGGAACTTCATTTACCTCATTGACCCACTTAGGAAATTTAGGAATATCTGCTCTGACACCATCTATGCTTTCTTTTAAAGATTCTATATCACTTTCATAGTATCTTACTTCTGGAACTTCTGGAATGCTTTCTTTAACTTGCTCTATATGAGTAAGGAGTTCTTGCAACTCATTATCATATGATTTTATTTCAGGTATCTCAGGAATACTTTCTTTTACATCATTGACTAGACGTAATAACTCAGGCCAAGGAGGAACAATGTCCTTTACTTCCGCAAAAGTTTCTCCATTAGCATCTTCTATGGTTTGTGTTTCTTCCTCTACTTCTATATAACCTTCTACTGAGGGTAAATCTTCTTCTTCTAATAAGTCAGCAACTGACGGAAGTTCTTCTAAACTCTCTGAAAAGTCGTCAATAGATGGCAAATTTTTATAGTCGTCAGACATGTTATGAGTATCTTAGTACTTTGGGATTTCTCTCCCTATGTTTTATTTAGAATCTTTTGGAATGCTATTCTTTAATAATTTTTGCAACTCTGCAGTTGATCCAACAAATAAAGCATTGTTGACAGTGTTGGGACCTTTAGATACTTTATCTTCTTCTACATCTTTTAATTTCTTTTGCAAATCCATAAGTTTGTCAGTAGCATCAGATACACTCTTAATTAACTGACCAGCAACTTCATATGCTCTAGGCATTTCACTATCCTGAGCTAACTCAAGAATACCATCAATTGCCTCTTGCCCCTTTTCTATTATACTGTATAGATTACCTCTTGTATATTCATAATCTCTTTCTATATCTGACCTTTCATGCTTCTCAGGTTTAGTAATTCCAACTTCAGTAGTTTCAGTAGAGACTACTTCCCCAGTGACATTAAATGCATCATTTAATTTGTCAAAGTTTTTAGTCATTAGATGGTTCCATCAAATCCAAAGTCATCACCAAATTCTATGGCACTATTATCACTAGCAGTGATAACTTTAATTTCTGCACCAAGAACATGAGATGCTGCAGTGCTGTTGTCTTGTGCTCTCTTGACAGTTAGTGTTGTGCCAGAGATAGACTCTACAAACATCTCCTCTTGATCTATGTATATGTAATTAGTTTTCTGTATGCCATCTACACTATTAACACTAAAGATTGCCACTTTATCATCTATGTTCTCACTTAGGTTTGTAGTGACTGTATCTCCATACGCTTTAGTGGCTCTAGGTACAACACTATAAGTAACCTCCCTAACTGGGGTTGTAGTTTTGGAACCAGCAACATATCCAATAGATGCCTTTTTGATAATATCTTTGGATACATCTGTGTTGACTGGACCAAAGAAATATGTCTTGGCAGTAAATCTCATAGTATAGATTAATGCTCTTCTAGTGGAGAAATCACTCTCATAATCATCACTAGTAGTAATTGAATTTAAAACAATGGGAATATCTCTCTTCTCTCCAATAGTATCAACTAAGTCTACTGATACAGTGTAAGCAGGTTGAAAATATGGAAGTATTTGCTCTACTATCTGAAGCATATCATCATTTAACTTAGTAAAAATACTAAGTTCAAAATCTAAGTTATATGGTACAGGAAGATATGTTTTTGCTATTGTACTTTTATCACCCTTTACACCTTTTAAAAATGTTTGTGTGGTTGTAGATTTTCTAGATGGATCATAATTCAGACCATTCATTTCAAAAGACATTCTAGGCAAACTGATCTGAACAGGTCTGTTTAGATCTGGAACTTGCTCCAATCTTGCTAAAAATTTCTGAGTGGGACCATATGCTAGAGGAACTTTAGTGGTGCTAACAACAGAGTCATCGCTACTAGTATGTTGTATATTTACGTTGTTAAAGATAGAACCAAATGATATAATGGTTCTTCTCATTATTTCGTGATAAAAATACTCAAACATTTTTATAATCCTTTTATATTGTATTTATGGCATTCCAAATGGATTAGACTCTGTAAAGTCTAAGATGTCATCTGCAGCACTTTGTATTGGCGTATTCTCTGCAAATCCATCATCATCATTTGTAGCAGCAACTATCTGATACTCATAAGTAGCACCTGATGTACCACCTGTGATAACTTCTCCAACTGTAAATTCACCACTTGTGATAGAAACTTTAAGTTCTCTAGTAGATGCATCCCATGATTTGACTCTAGCAGTTGTGCTACTTGCAGCACCAGTTACAACTTCATTGAATATGTAATTTCCAGAACCACCTGTAAATGGTGAAGTAACTGTTGCAGTAGGAGCACTAGTATATCCAGAACCACCATTAGTAATTCCAATCTGAGTAACAATACCAACTGTGTTACCACTACCTACATACGCAATTGCAGTTGCTGTTGTTCCTGATCCTGGTGCTGATGAGAAAGTGATTGTTGGTGCAGTAGAATATCCACTACCACCAGTAAATGTAACAACTCCTAGTGTGCCATCACTGATTGTAGCAGTAGCAGCAAAACCTGCTCCTCCACCACCTACAACAACTACACTTGGAGCAACTGTATATCCAGAACCTGGATTGATGATATCAATTCTTTGTATTTTAGAAGATTTAACTCCATCATAATCAACTATGTCATCTGTCATAGATGCTATACCAATAGCAGTGATTCCTCCTGCAGGTGCAGATGAGATTGCTACTCTTGGGAGACTAGTATAATCCTCTCCTCTGTTAGATATAGTAACAAAAGATACTCCACCATCCACTATGCCAGTTGTAAGCACTGCAGGTGTTCCTGATGCCACTAGAGTAAGTGTCTCAATGTAACCTGCTTTCTCTAGGTTATCATCAATATCACCCACTCCTGTGTCAACCACCTCATCCTCATATCTGTAAAGCTCACATCTAAGTTCATATACATAATTCTTCTTTAACTGGTAGAATGGTTTTTCATGTTCTACAAATTTAATCTCAAATAACCTATCTCCTAGTGGGAAATATACAAGATCTCCCTCTTTTGGTCTAGTTGCTAATTCTATATTTGGTATATTTTTGATTAGTGGCGTAATATAATTTTCAAATCTATCTCTTGAGATAACCAAGGTTAAATCATCAAGTGCCTGAACACCAAACTTGGATAGCAGAGAACCTTGTCCTTCATAACCATCAAAGGTATCTACATATGCTTCAAGTGGTATTGCTTCTTCAAATTTAGATTCTATGACCTCCTGTATTACAGTGTTTTTAGTAATGTATGTTCTAGGAATGTAGTAAATCTCCACTCCATACATTTTAATCTGTTCATTTATTAAACTTTGAACTAGATTTTGTTCACCAGAAGACCCTTGTAGAAAGAAAGGATTGAGTGCCATATTATTAACCTATCATATCTAGTGGAGGAAGTTCATAAGTATTAGACATCATCTCTCTTATCTTATCTAAGTCTTTTTCAGCATCTTCATATATCTCTCTCCCATTTAATTCTACTCCACCTGGCAACTTAACTCCCTGAAACTTCATGAGATTTTGCCCCCACTGTCTCTTGATAAGTGCAGTAGCATATGGTTTTAAGAATGAATCATTATAAACTCTAGGATATGAATCTGGATCTAGAAGTGTAAAACAATCAATTACTAGATGATCATCAACAGATAAACTACCCCAGTCAAGGTCTAAGTATAATCTATCTTGTCTCTTGTTAAATCTTATCTGCTTCTCTGTGGTGAGTAAAAAATTAATATCTTCCAAATAAGTTTTTACCATAGCGTATGAAAGAAGTTCAGTAGCACCCCAATAATATATGTCATTCAAAAACAACTGATACTTCACACTAAACATATTGTTAGTGATGGTGTTACTTCCATCAAAGTGAAAAATTTTAGTTACTCCTAATACTTCTGGAGGAATAGGAAGGAAGTTGCTATTCTCAGTATATCCAAATTGAGTTGTTACTCCTACTGTAGTATTAACTGTGGTAGTTGTTATACCTGCACCACCAGTTGCCTTTCCTCTATCAATATCTTCTTGTGTTATCTTATACTTTAAATAGGTTTGATATACACCATCAAAGTGTCTCTCTTGAAAGTATTGAATAGCATCATCTATCAGATCATCTATTTGCTCATCAGCAACATTTATTTCTAGAACAGGCGCACCAAGTTTTCTTTTGCAGTAATCAATGAGCTCTGATCTAGTGGAAGGTTGCGCCATCTATCTACTTTACTATTATAAGTTTATTTATGGTGCTGATGAAATACCAGATATTACTAATACATCTCCTGACACTATTCTAAAAATTGATGATCCAGATCCAACCAATACATCATATACATACCTACCTTCTTTTAAATTTCTAGTAGCAGTAGATCCTAATGACAATCTAAACTCCCCACCCTTGGCACTGGTGAATCCAACATTGAATGTTGCTTGAGCACCTAGTGTAGCACCAATAGCAACACTCTTTGCAAGTTGAGCAGAACCAGTATATCCAGTAAAATCAAAAGCAGTTCCTGAAGTTCCAACTACAGTATAGTCAGCATCCAAGTCTGCTCCTGTATTGATGGTGAGATTTACACCATATGCAACACCTGAACTAGGATCAAAAGTAAAAGTGTTTTTAGCCATTAGACAGTGCTCTTAGTAAATTTTTGATTTCATTAATATCATCCTTTAAGTTTTTCAATTCATGCTCCATATTATCTATTCTATTAGATCCTTGTCTCTTTTTTTTGCGTAGTGAAATATAATTATTATATTCACTGCTGCTAGTATTCACAATAGCATTATTATTGTCATCACGTTTAAGATTGACATGTCCCTCTACTTTCATATTATGCAAGTGCAATAACTCTAAGATTTTTAACTCTAGGTGGTTGAGCTTGATTTGTACCAGTTCCTACCAATTTAATACTAAAGTATCTGAAGGTAGACAAATCATCAATGGTGAATTCATAATCATTATAAATTACTTGATTTGGTGTATATGCTATAACATCTGTTTTAGCAGTCAAAGTATCAGGTAATCCATTATTTTTTGCTGGATCTATGATTTGTCCAGTTGCTAATAAGTTAGTATGACCAGGAAATGGTTCATAAATTAACTCATCATTAGGACCCTCTGAGACAGCATAGAATGCTCTTATATCACTAGTAACATTAATATGTGCTTCCATGTGAATCTTGATTCCAGTAGCTCCAGATTTCAAAGTAATTGGTTTGCATGCATAAACAAATGCATTAGGATCATCCTTCAGTGTGTTAACTCTATTGTCTGTCACATAATCAGTGATTGGTTGATTCAATCTATTAGAGCATAATATGACCCCAATCCTATCTAAATCAACTATTGGAGAAAGAGTTGGATCTGCTCCAAATAAAGATAAACTCATGGTGAGTGATTTATTATCTGGAAGACTTGGCAATGATGTTGTTTCATTAACTCTAGAAGCTATCATTCTAGGAGTAGACATATAGTTATCACCCTCTAGACTAATATTTTCAAATCCTTTATCAACAAATGGAGATTCTGATCCATCAACACTAGATGATGTAATGGTTCTTACCTGTGCTGTTAAAGTAGTTCCTGCTGGAGTGACATTTTGAACTATGGGTGTTATCACTTCAAATGGTATATTTTCAGTAGATACAATTTTTGATCCACCAGAAGATTTGGTTTGTTTGAATTTTAATTTTGGAAGACTAGTTCCTACGGATCTATCTACTCCATTAGCAGATGTGTCAATTTTTATATTGAAGAAATCTAACCCTTGAGGATTAGTTGTAGTAGCATTTGCTAAGTTGTGATTAGTATTAATTCTTCTTAATGAGATACCATTTAACTCATATTTGTTGACTATATCAAGAGCACTATGTGATAGCGTCTTGGTTGAATCAACTCCTCTAGTAACTCCAGTTAAGGTGTTATTACTTACTCCACTATAAGAGAGTATCTCACTTCCAACCTTGACATAACCTAGATTAGTAGAACCAACACCCACACTTTCAAACTCAGCAAAATCTGTAGCATCATCTAAAGATATAGATCCAGTTGATGCTGAATCATAATCTGCAGATAATACAGTTGGTTGAACATCTGAAGTTACATCATTTATAGCAACTATATTTTGAGTTGAATACATTCCATGATTTTTTTGATTGACTTTTATATGAAGTCCATCATCAATAGTTACAGGAGAATCTGACAATAAAACATTTCCACCAGCAGAGTGATTTAGTGTGGTTACACCAGCACCTGTGACATATTGAATAGTTTTAGTAGCACCAGTTTCAAAATCACCTTGAACATTGTCAAGAACAAATTCATTAGTTCCAGTGATGGAAGCAATTGAGAATTTAATTCCTTGACCTAGTGATGTTAGTCCAACAGTGGATACACCAACTACATCTCCAATAGAATAACCAGTCCCACCATTAGTAACAGTTGCAGCAACTGCCACTCCATTGGTTATGGTCATATTCAATGTTCCATTTCTTCCTCCTCCAGTTTGAGTGACCATAGGAACATGATGATATGTTTCACTTCCAGATGAAGGTGTATATCCAACACCAGCATTAGTAATTGTTAAGTTGCCAGTTGCTGTTCCTGCAGCACCAACAAATCTTCCTGTGGCATTGCTACCACTTTGCTGAACAATATTTCCAACTGTTATTCCAGTATCAGATATGGTTGTGTTAAAACCAATTCTAATTTTATTTGATTTAATTTCAAATGAATCTTTAAGAAGAGGTGGAACATCATCAGAGAATGTAACCAAAGGTGGATTCACAAAATTAATAGTTCCAGATCTTTCGCTAAATCTTGCTCTATAAAGAGTAAATTTAAGATCTTCATACTGACTAGCATTCCATGTCTCTCCATTTTGGGATTTAAACAAAGAACCTAGAGTAGGTTGTTGACTAACAACCACCTGTTCAGCTTCAGGTCTATCTTTAGTTTGAACATCAGTTTCACCCATTCTAGAAATCCAAGCAGTATATTCATTGCTTGTAGATAGTAAAACTATTGAGTAAGATTTATTTTCAGGTAGATATACTGGAGATGGGAATGTTACTGTAGTGGGAATAGATGCATCATCAGATATATTAACATCCTCAGGATCTAATACTACCTCACCAAAAGGAATTATTTCTGTAGTAGGAACTCCAAGATTCATTGTTCTTAATTGAACACTGCATGGTAAGAACTCATCTTTTGATCCAAAGAAAAGATCTACTTTAGTTACGTATATTGCATTACCTACAAAGAATGATTGGGCAAGAGGGTCTCTAACACCAAATCCACATTCCTTAGTTAATGCAGAGTAACCACCTTTTTCTGTTATACCAGTTTCTGCTGCAATAGCTGCAAAAGTTTCTCCAGCTCTAGCTTGACCTTCAGCACTTGCTTCAAAAGCTTCTACTGCACCCTCAGTATTAGCAAATTCAAGATGCTCCTCCATTCTTGCTTGAATATCAGATGAACTAGCATCAGCACCTAATTCTAAAGCGATTGCTGCAGTCCAATATTTTACAGCACCTTGATCTGGTGGTGTTTGTCCAACATTTTCAAACTTAGCATAAGCAGCAGCGATAGGATCATTAACTTGAATTGTTACATTATTGTTTTCATCAGTAACAGGAACAATACCAGTGTTATATGATTCCTGATCACTTAATTTACCAATAAATGTTGCTTGCTCTGAGAAAGTGTCAGCCACTTCAGTGGCAGTAACATCCTCTATATAATGAACAGTTGCTGGTGAAGGTCTAGTGCTGATTGTTTTGCTAGAAGAAGATGTAGTAATAGGACCTGATATGGACTTACTTTCAACTTTAGTTAAAACATCAGTTGCAATATTTTTTACACTGATAATGGTAGATTGTAAAGTGCTAATAGTTCCACTGGATTCAAATACCTTTGAAACATCAGTAGAAACATTAGATGCTATTTGACTATTAACATTACTACTAGTAAGTCTAAAGACTTTCTTCCCTGTTTCAAATTTTGGTGAAGTAATCTCATTGGGATCAGGAATAAAGAAAGATCCAAGAACACTACCAACCACATCACTTCTTAATCTTAAATTAGAAATTGTAGCTTGAGCACTTGATGTTTCTCCAACTAATGTAAGACCAGTTTCAATATGCCCAAAGAATGTATTGTCTGCTTTTTCTGCTAGAGTATCTAAATCTATGTTTAGTAAACTAGATGTAGAGGAATACAATTCAGGAACATTAACTAAATCTGATGAAGTAGAAGATGTGTTAGAAGTTGTAGTAGATGATTCTGGTACTATGTTATCTACTATGACTGCACCCAAAGTTCTTCCAGTTCCACCTGAATAAAGAGGAGTAAACTGATAATATGGATTAGACTTATATGTTTGAGTAGGAGCATCAAAAGGTCCACGTTTGTGATTTGATTGTGCTACCTTAAATCTTATTAACTCCTTACCATTAGCAGTGGTTCCTATTACAGTTTCACCTACTTGGAATGTACCAGTAGTCATTGTAATTTCAAGAAGTTTAGGAATTATATACTTTGATACATCTTGACCATCAAAGAAAGCAAAAAGTCCTGTTGATGGTTTTAAAGTTCTAGCATCAAATTTAATATTTCTAGACCTCATGTTGGAGGCAATCTGTGTATTGATTACTTTTGGACCTTCATTAATAGTACTAAATGTTTCTCTAACTAAACTCTTACTTGCTGTTCTACTAGATTGTCCAACTCTTTGTTCATTTACAGTAGTAGTTCTAATAAGTTGGTCATGCACCCAATCATTAGTTGTGTCTGACCAATTTTCTTTAAATCCAGTCCAATTATCAGACCAAGAACTCCATGTTACAGGACCATATCCAGTTCTAGAATCAAATCCTGAAGCATCTAATTGTTCAGATGTATTTGTATAAGTTACTAAATCATCATGCTTAGCTTCTAATGTAACTTCATCAAGCCATATGTCACTATCTGGAACTAGATCTACAGTTCCACCATAGTAACTTACTAAGTAAGGTGTTATATTTTCAACTCTTGTAGCAAAAGGTTGTTCAATATGTACAACTTCATCATAATCTAAAGTTAATACTCTTCCAGTTTTTCTAATACCATTAGCACTATTCAAATCTAATTTAAGATCTAATTCAGTGGTATGATGAGATGGTCTTAACTCTCCATTATGATAATCTATGGAATTTTTTACAATTGTAGTTTTAAGTTGAGTTTCAGTATTAGAAAAATCATCAACAAAGAAACCAGATTTAAATCTATTCAAACCATCTGTATCAGTGATTTGCATATTTAATGTATCACTTTCCAATAAAGAAAGAGATGTGAAAAATTCTAAGTTTTCAATTCTCTTTTCAAGTTTATTGATATCACTCATTTGATATCTCTTGTAGTTTGCAAGAGTGATACTTGCATTATTCACTTCAAATAAGTAAGCAGGTAATTTAATTGATGCTATTTCTAATGCACCATCTATTGGCACTGGAAACTCTGGAGTTTCAGCAGGAACTCCTTTTATTAATTGAAACTCACCATTTTTAGATAAGTAAATTTTATCACATCTAGGAAGGAAGAAAGAGTAATCTAATAATATGGATTTGTCAGATGCTAAAATATTCTTAGCAGAATTTCCTGATGAAGTAAATGATCTACCTAAGAACTCAAATGGAGAACGAGATGTTCCTGTAAAATCAGAAACTCTAGGTCTAATATCAATGAGATCACTTACTCTACAATTATTAATTACATGTAAATCACCATAATCAAAGTTATCATATGAATTGACAGTTGTGATATCTCCAGTGTCTGCTGCAGTAAAAAATGCAGATTCAAATATTATACTTATTCTCTTTGTGGGTGCATCATATCCATCTTTTCTCACTATTCTGGCATAATCATAGATTGTATTTCTTTGACCATCATCATAAGTAAATTCATCAGTTATATTATTAGAACTTAATGCTACAGCTCCAACTGTTGCACTAATTCCAGACTCTTGGAAAGTTACTATTTCTCCTATCTGAAGATCAAAATCATTTAATAGAGTAAATTCAATAGCAGCGTCAGTGCTCTTCTTAACATATATTCCAGTTGACTTACTTGAATCTCCAACAAATTTTTCTCCAATTAGAAGATCACCAGTTCTACCTGTAGAACTATTGATAGAAGTTAAAGTCAATATTGGTAAAGTTGGATTATTGACATTAGAGGATTCATATATTCCAAATACTTCAGTTACATCAGGAACATTTAAAGAGATCTCACCATCTTGAACTCTTGTTCCAAAAATTGAATTGAAAGTTAATCCATCATTTAATGTGGTTGTTCCAATACCAGATGTTGAATTAGCTGAACCTACTACAGTTAATAAATTAATTTTTTGTTTTTGTTTTATTTTTGATTTTACATTTATTTTTCTTATTGTAGCTATCAACTTTGCTGGACTATCAGTTCCTAATCCATTAATTGTTACTTGAGTAGAACCTGAATTAAAAACAAATTTATCTGAAGATAAAGGTTCTGTGCTACCATCAGTTCTTATTAAGGTATAATCCTCTTCATCATAAGGTAAGAAAGTTTCATCAGAACTTCCACTGCTGATTGTTCCAGTAGAATTTCCAGTGATGGTAACATCAAATTGTTTTTTAATGGTAATGTGAGAATTTGTTAAATCTACATTAGATACATTTTTCTTAGGTAGATGAGTATATAAATCATTGTCAGTTGATGATTGGAATTGTGAAGTTAATATTTTAAAATTGGATGGATTTATTTCTCCAGAAGTGGCATCACCAGCTATTACTGTAGGAAGACCACCATCACAAACACCACCAACTGTGGTTACTCCAGATATGGTAAGAGAATTTTGAGATACACTTTCAACTCTTGCATAGGATACTATGCTTTTGCCAGGACTACTATATTCTACTATATTACCAACTGTAGCAATTCCAATAAAGAATTTACTTGGGTCTGCACTAGTTACTGTTGAGATTCCTAAGGAAGCACCTGAAGTTGTTGCTGAACTAACATTGACTTCTCCAAGATTTGAAAATAAAGTTTGCTTTACATCAGCATTGAAAGTGCTTGCTGTGCTTACAGTTCCATTAATAGACTTAATATCACTGGTGCTGAAAGATGTGGATGCTGCTGCAACATTTCCACTTTCTATTCCATTAAAAATTAACTGTTCTCCAGGTATAAACTTACCTTTGGTATTATATGCAGTGATAGCAGTACCAACAGAATTATATCTTAAGAAACCTGTAGCTCCACTAGACTTACCTTTAATATGTGTAGGAACAACTAAAGCATCTTTTGGATTAGTATTTAAAGTTAAACTAGTATAAGTTTGTATATCATACAAAGCTATATCCCATTCATTCTCAGTGGGGACTGAACTATTATATGATCCAGACTCTAGAGCAAAATCATATACACGTGCTAATCCTATCTCTTTACCAGCAGCAGTAGTTGAAGCAGCTCCTATTCTTTGATCTCTTAAACTTACAGTATAATCTGTTCCTATTCCTATGATAGGAGAACCAGAAACTCTATTTAAAGTAAAAGTAGGTCCTGTAACATAATTAATACTTTGAGATTCTAAAAGTTTTGTTGTTCTTGGTTTATCAAAATCTAAAAATGTAGGAACAATACTTTCTATATCATACCCTTCTACATATGCTTTTCCTGGTGATAACTTATAAGTTCCTAAATCATCACTTGGAGTATTATTGTTATAAGTTTTTTGATTTGAATTAAATATACCATTATTACCTTCAAAATCATTCAATGTATTTTTGGCAGTTAATGAAAATGGTTTAATATAATAGTTTCCAGACTCATCAAAAGTTCTTTTTGCTAATTCATCTCCCAACTCATTATAATCACTTTCTCTACGCACATATATTAATTCACCACCTCTGATTTCCATCAAATTTATAAAGTTTGTTGGTTTAGTTTCCTCTGGTGGAAGAGATGTTAAACGCACAGATATACTTAACCTATCAGCACCTGGTGCTGTAAAATTACTAAATCCAGAAGCATTGTCAGTTAAAGACTCATCTAAATCAGAAGTAACAATTGATTCTTGAATACGCAATCCAACATTAAAATTACCATCATTACGATATGGATCTAATACCAAAGTTTGAGATTTTACTTCTAAAAAATATCCTCTTACAAAATAGATACCCTCAGATAAAACAGCAGCAGATCCAATAAAAGAACATGCTTCAGTTACTAATTGAGCAACAGGTTCTCCTGGTTGAAATATGACTCCTGTTCTAGTGCTTATTGAATTATTATCTAATAATAAACTTTCTCCTGATACAAATTTTTCATTACCCTCTCCCCCAGTATTCAAGTAAGTAACAAATAAAACATACCAATTGCCACCAGTAACTCTTCCTATGTACGATTTTATTTTTGCCTTTACTCCAGATGTGCTACCTATTACTACTTTACCTAGTAAATCATCTAGATATGATTCTACATTTATACCTTCATTTGATACTTGAATTCTAATTGAATCATAAGCACCATTATATCTAATTCCACCTCCAGTTACTGAAGCACCATCTTTAAATATATGTTGACCAAATTTTTCAATTTGATTTTGGAGAAGAGATTGTACCCCTGTCAGTTCTCTTGCTTGAACTGGCAATCCTGGTTTAAATAATATTTTACAATAAGTATCTTTTGCATCAAAATCGTCAAAGTACGGAGCGACGTTTAGATTTGTTTCCTGTGGCATGAGTCTTTAGAATTGCAAAATAACTTTGATATCTTCTCTTTGATTTGCAGACCTAGTTATAGAAGGTCTGTTATCAACATAAATTATATTTCCAGAGTACTTCTTAACTTCAGGGTTAGCAACACCCTGAACAAAACTCTGTCCAAGAAAATATTTTCTATTATTTATTACTGTACTTATACCAGGACTTCCTGATGTTCCAAAATTAGTATCTATTCCTAGTGTACCTTCATTACTAGCTATATTTACATTTCCTCCACTAGTTGGATTAGCAGTAAATCTGTGTAATGAAAGACCATATGTAGGATCAGTTTTCAATGACCCATCACTATTAAATCCAACTAAACTTTTATCTTGCCAATATTTCAATACACCAGTTACTTGATCATAAGAAACAACTCTTCCTACAGCAGTAGATCCTATTCCTATAGTTTGAGTAAATTCACCATCTAGATCAAAAGTAGCAGTAGTAAAACCTGCTCCAACTAATTTTAATGCATAAAGAGCACTTGCTTTGGATAAAGTTAAGTTTGCATTAGACTCAAAAGCATGAGGGTTTTCTACTACTCCTATTCTAGCAATTTGGTTGCCAGTGATAAAATCAGGATTTTCATTATCATTTTCTATTTTAGAGTATATCAATACATTAGTCGCTCCTAACTCTCTATAAACATCTGCTCCATGTCCACCTTGAGGTGGAACAATTACATTAAAGACTGGCACTGTTGTTCCAGTAGGAACTCCTCCTCTAACCAAATCAACAGTTCCATATGTATATCCAGATCCACCTTTTGCTATATTAATAGATTCTACTTTAGCATCATTATTAATAACTATGGTTGCTTCTGCTCCTGATCCATCTCCACTAATAGGCACACCAGTATATGTTCTATTTGCAGTTCCTATTCCAGATCCTCTATTGATAATGGTAGCAATTTTTAATTGACCACTACTAGATGCATTATCTCTAACAGCAGCATCCTCTGTGTTTGTTTCCCAATCAGTAGGAACTGGCATAAAATTGGTAGAATCAAACTTAGAAATATCACCTGGTTTTATTGTATAAAGATATTTCCATATATAACCATCACCACTATCTCCTGCTGTTTTTGGTTCAAGATCTGTAAATGTTGGTTGATCTAGAGAAGGTCTACCTGATAAGTTTTCTGGATCTGTTCCATTTTGTAAGCATATATAAACCTTAAAATCTTCATTTACTATAAAATATTTTGCTGCATATATGTTAGTAGCATTAGATGGTTTAGAAATGTTTGTTCTACTAATATCACCTCTATACATGTCATAAGTTATACCTGATGCCCATGTGTGCTTAGTAACCACTCTACGCACATCTGAAGAAGTAATTTTCTTCAGTGCTACCATAGTATCCCAATAATCATTTTCTTGATCAAAACTATCCTTTGGTGCAGGAGGATTTGATTCCCATGTTGAAGAATAATTAGTAGCATTAGGCAAACCAACAAAAGAATAATATGAATTAATTGAAGAAGTTGCAGTAGAAACAAAATTCTTCGCATTCAATATTCTAAGTTGATCAGTTATAATTGCTGACATTTGAACTATTTTTTTAGTTATTTATGTGTTGTAATTTGCAGATCTTAATGGGTTGATCCTTTCAATAATGGCTGAGGTAGTTATACCAACCAAACCATCACTATTTCCAGCATATGAATTAAATGTTCTAGCAGATGCTCTAGGTGCAGTGACTATTCTGCCCCAACTATACTCTCCAAAGAACTCACTGTGTCCAAGTCCAGATAATCCATTATAATCTTGAACACTGACTGTTACTTGTGCAACATAGGTCAATCCAATTCCTATGCCCATAGTTTGAGCAATAGAAACTTGAGCAACTTCATATACATTATCTATAAATGATGTTCCAATACCCACCACAGTTCCATCTTGATATAGAGAAGTTACTGAAGCACCTACATTAGAATTAAAGACTGTAAAGTAATATCCAGTTTGTATTCCACTGACAGTAATAGCAGTGCCAACTACATCAGAGTCTCTGAATAGAGAATCTTTTGGAAGTAGTAAATCAAAAACTATACCAGTAGATGCTACTCCAACAGATGTAGTAGAAATACCAGATATGATTCCAAAATCACCAGATATATCTACATCCTTGATAGTTTCAAAAGATGTGATAGATTTTGGTTTACCTATCAAAACTGATGGAGCAGAAATGCTAGTGTAGGCAAATCCAGTTGTGGTTCCACCAAAGGAAACAGTAATAGCATTGACAGTTCCAACTCCACTAATAGTAGCAGTTGCTCTAGCACCTTGAGAAGTTGTCAATCCTATTGGAGTTGTAATAGATACAGATGGTGCTATGGTGTATCCAACACCTGGATTTGTTATATCAAATGAGGTGACTGTTCCAGCAACAGAAACAAAGGCAGTTGCAGATGCTCCAACTAAACTATCTTGAGATATGATTCTAATATCATTTTGCGTATCATAATTTTCTTTAGAATTATCAAAGAAGGTTCTAATGTTAGAAACAAATATTACAGTAGATCCAACACCTACAGGTTGAATAATATTTGTAATAGGATATATCAATGGTTCATAATGTGGTCTATCTTTAGTGACAGCCTGACCATCAATGAATTTATCTTCAATTTGCTTAGACCAAGTTACAGCTCTTTGGAAACTCTCATTTGTAGTGATACCTGGTCCAGCATACAAATTAGTAGAAACAGTATCAGATGAGTTAACAATAGTAACTGTTCTTTCATTTTCCTCCAAAGAAAAATCTTGATCGTATAATTTTAATTCATCTCCTGCTTTAACTGTTTCTAATATATCAACACTGGTAACATCAACAGATCCAGTTCCTTGATAGAATAGAATTTTGGAGGTGTCACCCTCTTTTGGTGCTTCTTTAAAGGTAATAAAACTACCACCTTTAAATTCATAACCCTCATTAGGAACTTGAAGAATATCATTAATAAACACTAATATTAAAACTTCAACATCTATATTTGAACCTGGTTGAGCTTGAATTGTTTGTTGTGCTCCATTTAGTTTCAATGCAAATGAAACTGTCTTACCATCAAACAAATCATCAAGAGGATCTAATACTTGGAAATCACCAACAGTAAATCCAACAAAACTATCACTCACTGTTTCCTGAACAGTTAATTGGAATTCTCTAAACTCAGCAACACCTGCAGTTGGAATACCAACAGAACCACCAACACCTATGGTTAGTTTTTGAGTTTCTCCATAACCATATCCTTGATTTGTAATTTCAAAATCAATAACACTACCACCCAAACCAACAACTACATTTGCTCTAGCTTCAGATCCTACTCCAGATTGATTTGAAGAATAGAACAAAGGCATATTACTATAAGATAGTGGTTCATCTATTACAACCAATGGAGGATTGGTAGATGTATAACCAGTGCCAGGATTAGTAATAGCAACACTTACAATATTACCACCACTGATAGCAGCAGTACCAATAAACTCAATATTAGGTGATGTTGTGCTCAGTGTTTGAACACCAACATTTACCACTGTCTGAATACCAGATCTATAACCAGAACCACTATTACCAATGCTTATTGAACTAATTGTTCCTAATCCAGAAACAACTGCAGTACCACCTGCAGCAACTAGTGGTTGATAACCTAGACCCTCTGTAGATCCTACAGAAACAATAACACCACCAAGTGGAACATTAGAACTATTAGGATCAGATGCTACAGAAGAAATAGATCCTGTAAACTGAATACTGGTAATTCCTACACTCTCTATCAATGTATAATCACCAGGCACAGATACACCACCAGTAAATCTTTGTGGACCTTGAGCAACTTGATTGACCAATATTAGAGCATTATTTGTAGAGAAACCTGCTACATTGCTTCCTTCAGATTGAAGAGTAAATTCAGTTGTCAATCCAGTAAAGTTAGCAGAAATATCATCAAATATAAAGTTGCCAGCATATGGTTCATTAGAACTACCAGTAATGCCAGATCTCATAAATGATCTTGCACTAAATGTTGAGTGAGTTGCTATTCCAACAAAATCTCTCTCATCTGGTTCATTAGTTGTTGTTGAAATAGGAGTTAGTCCAACAGGAGCAGTATAGAAATTAACAGTGCTATCTACAATATTATAAGCACCATCTACTTTAGTAACCAAAGATCCATTGCTATGAGATGTTACTTGAGTTCCCATCCAAGGTCTAGTAACAAGAAGAACATTAGTAGCACCTAATCCAACAGAATTGACCTTCATTATTTCACTACCAAGTTTCAACATATCACCACCAGTTATGGAGGTAATACCTGATAACTTGATTTTATCTGTAGTAGAAGATACGTCAGCACTAATAGTTGTAGTTACAGAAGTAGAAACTATTGGTGATTGAATAACATTATCAATACTCAAAATACATCTTGAGTTTTGTTTAGATGAAGTAAAGGAATGAGAAGTTCCTACACCTACTGCAGTAATATCCAAATAAGTAGGATTTGTCTTTAATGCATTTTCTGCAGAAGTAGCAAATCTAAGAGTGGAGTCATCAACTTTAATAGCAAAGACTTCATCTGGTAATTTGTCAGTAGTACCATAACCTGCTATTGCTTGTTCTTCAATTATGATAGCAGAAGTTGTTCCAGATCCAGTATATCTGTAATTTAACTTTTCTCCAGTTACAAAGTAGTGATCAGGTATTCTAACTGTATCTTCAACTAGATCAACTGTTGTAGTAGCACTACCAACAAAGTCTCTCTTGAATATTGGCAACTGTCTATGCTTAAGTTCAAATGCTCTCTTAACATCAGTCTCAGTAGCAGTATAAGCACCAAATCCAGTGTCAATAGTGGCATTAGTTAAATCTATCTCAGTAACATCACTTGCTTCATTTACCAGTCTTAAAGCAGCTTGGAATACTCTGACCTGTACATTAGCACTTGCTAGTGGAGTAAATGTAAGATTAGTAAAGTCTCCAGAAATGGCAGCACTGAAATCACCTAAATTAGCATTAGTTTGATTGATAGCATACTCAGTAACATATGTCTCAGTTCCATCATCAACACATATAACCTCAGATACTTGATATTGACTATTGGTAGTATCTTCAACACTTACAATATAATAAGCACCATTAAAGGTTTCAGATTCATATGATGCTACTGTAGTTGCAGATGGAGATCCACTAGCAGATATAGAAGTAAATTTTGAATCTAATTGAGAAGTATTTAATGATGTGGTTCCAACACCAGCAGATGAAGCATTTCCAAAATCTATATGAACAGTATTAGCAACATATGTGCTTGCAGTGCTCACTGTTGGATGCAGATCTAAATTAACTCTACCACCAGCAATGTATGCACTATAAGTTCCAAGACCAGGTTCACCAGATGCACTACCAACATTTGATGTTGTTAATTGTCCATACTCTACTAAATCCACATTAGTTCCATCATGAACCAAAGTTATTTCATCATGTTCCCAGTATGATGCATCACTAGCAGCATATGCTACTAATATCTTAGATCCTCTATAAGTGGTGGCAAAGGATACTATATTGTACTGTGTGGTGATTCCTAAAGGTATGGTAGCAGTGCTACTAACAATATTAACAATACCACCCAATCCAGTAGATCCAACACCAGCAACACTTTCAGAAATATTAAATGCAACATTAGAAACATCATAATTGTTGAATTTAAACTTTTTAGGGAAGAATAGTAATCTTCCATCATCACCTGCTACATCCATGTCAAATGAACCTAGATCACCACCAAACTCACCTAAGTCAGTGTTGGTTTCAACTCTACCATATTGATTAAGGAAAATGTTACCAACATCATCATGAAGAGCAGAAACTAATAAAATTTGTCTCTCTTTGGTAAATCTCTTGTCTCTTATGAAAGCAATATACTTTCTATATCTTACGCTTGCTAGAGTAAAACTATCAACAGATTGGAAAGCATCTGTTCTAGCATTACTATTGAAATCTGTACTAATATCATCAATAGTCAATACTCTATTACCAATAGATTCATTAAAATCTTTTAAGATCTTAGAATCAAAAACTAATTCATCAGATATGACTTTAGAATCAATAGTTAAGGTTTTTTCTCTTACTAAATCAAAATCAAATACTGTGTTCATATCCATAACAGAAATCAAATCATTGATAACCTCAAATTTAGTTTCTGATTGAGAAATTGCTATTCCCACTTCTACTTCATTTCTTATAATTAAATCACTAAATTTTTTAAATCCTGCAGTATGATTTAAAGCAGAGACTGGTTCATTCCACTTATCAAACTCACATTCTGATTTTAAAGAATATGAGAAATATTGATAGTAATCACTATCAAATACTCTTTGTAAATTGCTATTTAAGAATCCAGTATTATTTTGGAAACCCTCTTGAACTATGGATGATGAATTAATATCATATAAAGAATTATCCACTAAAACTTCTGTTATAGTTCCTCTAGTTCCTGAAGATTCTCCTATAAAGGATTTTCCAATCTCAAAGTCTTGTGTTGAAGACACTCTAAGATAACCATAAGAATTATTCCAAGATTGTATAGATCCTCTCTTAGATCCAGAAACAACATCTTCACCTTTCTCAAATTCATCAACTTTCAACTTAATATCAAAAATTGGAAAATCTTTCTCAGCAACTATTTTAGCTGATGAAAGGTTAGGTTGGAAAGTACCTGGAGTTTCACCATCTGCTATTATATTTGATAAGTTGTATCTTACTGTTCCTAATGTTCCACCAATGTTAGGATCTGTTGCTAGAATTTCAAATAATCTAAAATCATAATTCTCACTATTAAATCCTCTACCAGTACTACCTACCCCAACACTAACACCCTCAATCATAACTTTCTTACCCACCTCAAATGGATAATTTGCAGCATCACTAAAACTAGCTCCAATTGTTAATGTTACATTTTTATTGCCATCATCATAATCTATACTGTTAATAGTAAATCCATTAGAGTTACTAGTAGGTATAATTTTAGGAGTAACATTATTCAAAGTTTTAGTATTACTCAAAATACTAACTTGAGTGTCACCTAATTTATATTCTAGATCAATATCTCCAACTTCTTTATTTGTTATTCCATCTAAAAGGACCAAATCAGGAGCTTCTAGATAATTGTTACCAACAGATGTAATACCAATAGAATCTAATGATGTAAGAAGATCTAATTTAATTAACTGTGGTATGTTAGCTTCAGGTCTAAGTGTTCTATCTGCAGAATAATCAAAACCAATATCTTGAATATTTGTTTTACTTATTTGTCCAATAGATCTTCCTCTAGTTTCTAGGATGGCACTATTACCATTTTTTGATATTATAGTGCTTATTCCAGGCAGAGTTCTATATTGATATCCTCTATCTTCAACTTGAACATTAGATATAGCTCCTTCAACATGCTTAGAATTAGTAACATATGATAGTACACCATCAGATGAGACATACTCTAATTTTTGAGGAAGATGAGGGGACACAAATGAAAATGTTGTGGTTCCAACTCCTACTAAAGAATGAGCACCTGTCAAAACACTAGGACTTAATCTAGCAGAGTTAGAATTATTAATATTTTCTGTGTCTCTAATAATTTCAGTTTTAAGTGGTGAATTTAACGTTTTGTTTACTGGAATCAAGTTATAGTATAATACTTTATCAATTTGATTTACATTTTTTATTGTCAAATTAGAATTAGCACTTATACCTACCCCACCAGTTTTAACCACATTAAAATCATCTGTCTTTCCTGATGTTACAAATAAATTACTTAAATTTGAATCATCATAAAGATTGAAATCAAAAGCACTATATGAAACTCCACCATCAATAAATGATAAAGATGAGTCAGAGAGATCAAATAACACTGTTTCATTTCTCTCTAATTTTATTGGAGGATTAATTGGAGAAATAGTTCCAGCAGAGGCACTGGTAATATTAATTACTTTTGGTTCTAAGTGTATTGCATCATAATAATTGTTAGATAACTTTATTGTATTTTTATCTATTACAGCAACATAATAAATTCTATTGTCAACTAAACCACCAGATGAAGTAGTTGCAGTGTGGATAACTTTTTGTCCACTATCATAACCATGTCTAGCAATTGTTATAGTATCATTTCCAATACTTACATCTCCAGAAGCAAATGTTCTAGGATCAATTACTAGTCTTCTATTATAATCATTATATGCTACCTTTATAGTTGTTGTTATTCCTGGTTGAATATTTAATACAATATCATCATTTACCTTAAGACCATGAGTAGAAGATGTGGATACTGTTACTGATGATCTACTTACTGAACCTGTCAATACATTATCATAGTTGGTTTTAAGACTATGAGATACACCAGTTCCTATTCCAATAAAGAATAGAGTGGATACTGTTGTTGTGCTATCAATTCCCACAAAAGATCCTGTAGAACCTAATCCTACTCTTGAAGTAGCAATTCCAATTAAATCTTTACTAAGTCTAGCTGCAAATACTGTTTGTCCTTGAGATAAGGCAAATCCATCAATTCCATTAGTTGATACTGATACAGCTGCTCCTGCATTAGTAGAATATGTTAAAGCATCTCCAGTTAACAATCCATGATTTTTAATAAAAACAGATTTAGTAGGAATAAATATCTCACTTATACCTGTGCCTGGATTTGAGAATGATAAAGTTGATCCAATTCCAACACCAGAAAGAGTTCCCAATCCAACTGATTCTACTGGATTAAAATACAATTCTTTATTTAATCTTAAATCAGCATTTTCTAGTTTGGTTGGAGATATGAAAGAAAAATTTCTTGGTTTTTGTGAAATAAGACTATTTGCTGTATGAGCATTACCCACAGTAGAATTATGTTCTCTAATAACTCTAATTCTAGATAAATCATTCTCAACATTTAATACTTTTACTTGCTCTGTTCCTATTCCTAAAATATCATTTTCTCTTATAGATGAAACACTATCTAAACTAAAATAGGTTACTATGCCAGTTGATGATGATGCATTAACTGATTTGAATAATTTAAAGGTATCAGTAGATATTCCAATAATCTTTGAAGAGTTGTTTCTTATACCTGCAGTGCTTAATCCAGAAACAAATACGTTTTCTACAGCATGAAAACTATGAGGTACAGTAGTATACCCAACAAATTGTCCAGCATATTTTCCTAGTATAAATTCTACATTAGAAAATTCAGTAAATCCAGCACTAACTTGACTTATAGTTTTACCTTGAATAAACTTAACTGATGCTTTAGCTCCATATCCACTTGATCCTGCATCTTCAAAAACTACTTCATCTCCAACTTTATATCTAGATCCACCAGTATTAATTCCTACAGAATCTATAACTCCTGAAGTAGTGGATGTAACAAGAGTACGTTGTTTATGAATATTGCTAGGATTAATAAGAAAATCATAACTAGTATCTTCTAAAAGAAAATTGTATGGTCCAGTATTTCTAACAAAATTTGTCTTATTTAAATCTAAAAGATCTTGATTTGAAGTGCTTTTGAAGTTAAATTCAATTGGTTCATGTTTATATGAATTACCTATAAAATATGGAAACTGTGGTTTTCTAAAGTTTTTGAATGCACCCTCATCATCATTTACACTTGAATTTATTGGTGCAAAATATGCATAAACACCATTGGGATACTCTGGAGTTTTGCAGAATCTACCATTGTGTTCATCTAAATCTTTATCTTCAGAGAAGATGTAATCCTCCACAAAAAATCCCTCAGAGTATATTTGCTCTCCTGTAGCAGTTAGAGGATTAGGTCTTACACTAGATATGGTTGGAGAGTATCCAGACTCAAGAATTTTAATTGGACCCCCAGAAGATCTAGTATATCCATATGGACCATAAATTGGAGCACCATCATATGCCCATCCAATTATTGGAGAATGAGTCACTGATACTTGTTCAATATCTTCTTGTAAATCTAGATCAGCAACAAAAACTTCTTTATCACCTACAGCCTTTTTAACCACCACAGATTGTCTTAATTTTCTAGGGGCATATAGGTGTGAGTATTGCAAACCATATTCATCACTTAAACCATTAGAAACTATTCCATCATCAGTGGTAATTTGATCATTTTGTATTAATCTTTCAACACTGTTGATTGTCCATGTTTTTGGATTAGAGAAAAATTTAGCTCCACTTCCGTTAGATGTTACTGTAATATTAGCATCAGTTGAAGTGTGTCCTATGCCAGCATTGATTATCTTTACAGATTCAATACTACCACCTTTTAAGATTGGAATAATTTTAGTTCCTTTTCCTTTTCCTACTAACTTTATATCTGGTGGTGAGTTGTATTCAGTTCCAGAATTCAATACTATAACTTCTGTTAATTTGCCATCAATGCTAATGATTGGAACCAATTGAGCGTTCTTTCCACTCTTAGGTGTAAAGGTTGGTTGCCTATTATAATTAATAACATCTGATGATCCATATCCAATTCCACCACTTTCAATATAAACTGACTTTATAGATCCTCTCACTACAGGACGTAATAATGCATTAAAGTTTTGACCAGATAGAGTAGATACACCTATATGACCAGTTAATGACACTGTAACAGGTGGATAATTGAATTCATGAATACCAGAACCACCAGAGAACAATTCAAGATATTCTTTATTTCTCACATGAAAACTAGCTGGTGTAGAACCAACTCCAACAGCAGATAACTTAAATGAACCTCCATCTACTGCAGTAACATAGTAATCAGTTAGAGTAGAGAGTCCAACTATTGGCGTAGTCTTATTATCATATCTAATCAGTTCTCCTGTCTTATATCCATGATTTGGAATGTTAATTATTCCAGTAGAAGTATTAATTCCAGATGATGTGACAGAAGTTAGTTTATTAGTATAACCAGATCCAGAACTTCCAATACTTATAGAACTAACAACTCTTTTCTTAATAGCACACTTAATCTCTTGTATTCCTACTCCAAAAGCAGTTAAGTTAACACTAGAAATGCCAGAGATAGCATCTGAGAAATTATCATGTAATGATACAGTAGTTGAGTCTTTAATAGAACAAAAATAAGGAGCGTTGGTTGTTAAACCAGATATTGCAGTTTGTTTGTCTGTAATGTAAGTTACAAGTTCCCCATCTCTGAATTTGTGGAATGTAGTGAATCCTATTGTATTATTTGTAAGATTTACACTTCCTCCAGTTTCAGTAGAATCAAATGTTAAAGAATGATCTTTTTGAATTAAATTAGCAAATGCTATGCACCCAGATCCATTTCCGCCACTTACTTTTATGGTAGGTATATCAAGATAGTCAAATCCCTCATCTATTACATCTATTCTCTCTACAGAACCTTGAACTTCACAATAAGCAGAAGCTCCAACTCCAACTCCATCTGTAATGCCCAAAATAGGTGGATTTATGACATCATAGTTATCTCCTCCACTAGTAACTGGAATTTCTTCAATAGCACCATAATAAACAACATCATTTGACTTATAATTAAGAATTTCAACTCCATTTACCAAAATACCAGTTTTTCCTCTTGGAGTAGGTTTATTAACTAAAGCAGATACTGGAGTATCAATCTTTCTAATTAATTTTTGAGATTGTATTGATTTTTGGGCAAATCTAGTAAGTTCAAATTTATTATCAGTTACAGTTCCACTAAAAGTAACAAATATGTCATTTGAGATGTTTGCACTACTCTTAGAAAGTTTAATAGTATTGATATCTACTTTTTTAACAAAATACTCACTTTCATCAATATCTAACTTGTTATCATCACCACCATTTACATAAGTAACATTATCACCTGTTATGAGTCCATGATTGTTGATTGTTATTTCAGTATCTTCTACAAATGATCCAGAGAACTTAATATCTGTTTCTCTGATGTCTAAAGCATCATTAAAGTAACTTGGAATTGATGGAGATGCTATGTAAACACAACCTTGGTCCAAATAAGAGTTCTGAATGTTAGTGGTAAAGATACTACTATCAGGATAGTTGCTTAACTTAGCATTTGACAATAATCTTTGAATTTTATATGATCTATTTTCATTTAACTCACCAGAACCCTTAATCAATACTTCTTTAGAACTTATCAATGAAATAATTTCACAAGATAGTCCATCTATCAAAGCGTCATCACCAGATTTAAAATCATGGTTGTTAATAAGGTTTAATTTATATGTAAAGTTAGATGAGTCAATAAGTTCAATAGATCCTACATTGTAAGTAGCTGAAATATTGGAAAATAAGTTTTCAGTTACTTGACTCTTAGAAACAGACCCCAATCCTTTTGGTTCAATAATATTTCCTACTTCATTATAAAAACTTCCTCCAAATTCATAATTTAAACGTGACAAAACACCTGTAACCTTAACTTTTACTATATCCTCTGTTCCTCTTCCAGAAAAACCATAAGCAAATGAATCTATTCTTAAATCTTGAGTTGATGAAATATTTTTATCAATTCCAGTGCATCCATAGAATTGATTTAAAGATTTTGATGTATAATTTATAGTACTAAAAGATCCATCAATATAATCTGCTATCAAAACTCCTGTAGTTCCAAATCCAACTGTTGAATCCACATTCAGAACAGTAGCACCCACAGAAACAGGAGTTACTAATTTGGTGCTAGGATGTATAGAAAAATCACCACTTATTGAATCTAAATTAGGATTAAAGTCTAGACTTAACCTATGATAGGTTTTATCTCCTCTTGTAATTTTTTCTATACCACTAATAGCACCATTTGCTTTAGGGAAATTGAATACATTATCTTGAAATAAGTTTCTATTAATTAAATCTTGAGGATTACCCTCAATAGTTTCTACTACTAATTGTTTTGATACTTTATAGTCAGCGTTTGATGGTATAAAGAGAAAATCTCTTGGTTTTATAACTTCTACATCTTTTCCATACAAAGCTCTAAACAAAATTTCAAAAGATTGATCTGTTCCCTTTGAGGAGTAAAAATCTTTTGATTGCTTAATGAATAATCTCTTATCTATATCGCTAGAAAGTTGTCTTTCTTCAAATCCTGGTGTAATTTGTTTTTTTACCTTCTTAAAGAATTCTTTTAAGAAAAGAACACTTAAGTTTTTGACAGTTGCATCTGTAGAGTGTGTAGCAATGCCAGATTGAGAAAATACAAGACAATCTGGTTTATTAATACTTCTATACGATGTAATACCACTAAATCCTCTAGCACACCCAGTAAATGAGTTAGTAGTGATTCCAGTATATGTTATAATCTCATCATCAATCTCAAGCAATCCATATGTCTCAGGAAATCCAGTTGTAGATTTAACATCTATAACATCGTTTGTTATTCCAACATTACCAGATAAAGTAGTAGAGTCTACAAGGTCTACTAACTCATCAATTTTTATATACTGATCAATATTTTGCAAGAGGTCAAGTGTAGATCCTTGATTTTCTATGGCAGTATAATATTGGTCTAAAAATTCACCAGCAAGTGGAAAATCTGCTCTTATAAAATCTGGCAGTTGATTTTTAACAACTGAACTAATTTTGACTCTTGTATTGTCTGACATTTTATAGTTGTGTTAATTTCTTGCTAGTAAATTAATATGATGATATTGATGTAGTAGAGGAGGAAGATGATGAAGATGCAGTGCTAGTTCCACCTAGAAGTTGCAAATTAGTATCCCCTATCACATATGTATCTGAGGAAAGAATGGTAATATTTTTTCTTTCTTCTTCAGTTAATCTTGCTAAATCACCATTTACATAACTTGAGGTAGCTGTGTAATTAACCCCAGATCTATCATCTCCTGATTCAACATTATCAGCAATCATATCAATGGTACTATTATTAACATCTAATTGTAGATATAAATCTTTCAATCCAATCACATCATTTGATTTAGGACATCCAGAAACTTCTATAATTGGTATGTCTTGAACTTTTTTAGACGTTCCAACAATATTAATTGGTTTTATCAATATTTCTGCTTTTTGATAATCAATTGTACCCATATTTCCAGAAACTATGACAGGAGTTCCTCTAGATTGTAATGTGAATAAAAATAGGTTGCCTGTTTTCTTATCTGCATTAGGAAGGTCACTTAAAAAGACAGTTGTGGGTTGTCCAAACACTCTAAATCCAGATGACTTAATATTATATCCATTTATACTCTTTACATAGAATGCATTTCCAAAACACAACTCATATTCTGCATTTGTATTCAAAGCAGGTTTCATATCACGACGCATTTGAATTTTTGTGATATTTGATGTTACAGAGTCACTTGTATTATCTACAACTGCTTGAAATCTACTATATTTAAATTTAGCACCATATTTATTCAATTCAGATGATCTAGCATATGCATTTATGTTGTTAGATATTTGCGTTCTAAGAGAATTTGCACTTTGAGTTAAACTTGGGTTAAAATATGCATTAATATCAGCTTCAATGAACAAAAACTTCAAATCTTGTATTTCAGTGACTATTCCAGCAACAGAATATTTTCTTAAAATGTTATTTAAGTTATTTTTGATTGCATCTGGCACAAAAGGTCCAAAAAAGGGTTTTATAGTGATAAAAACCTTTCCATATTTTGGAGGAACCAAATCTTCACCTCCAAAAACTGATACAGACTCAGTTTCAGGGTATATTTTAGGTATGAGTGCCTCATAATCTGCTGCAGTGACTGCTCTATTGAATGTAGAATAGATTTTAGGGGCATAACGCTTAATTGAGTCCACAGATTCAATTTCTTTACCACCTGTAGAACCATTTATAGTTGTAAATATAGAAATTCCACTACTTACTAGGTTATTATTGTTATCTACAATTCTACCATTGAATGAGAATGAAGAAATATCATTTGCAGCAGCACCAGTGGCTGTAATATATGAAACTTCAATGAAATTAAGTGCTTCTAACTTTTTACCAAAGACACCATCACCAAAAATGAGTTCATATCTCTGATCTTCTACTTCTTGAATGAAATATACACATGAAGAGGAGGTAACTTCTATTAAAGTATCTGAAAATACATATTTTTTAGAAGAAGTGTTTGCTTGAGTCTCACGAACTTGCACTTCTAAGGTAGAAGTGTCAATATTTGGGTTCTGAAGGATGTATCTTGATGGTGGTGCAGGGTTTTCTGCAGAAACAACAAAGTTTGAAGTTAAAAATGTCCCTTCATAGATCTCCACATCAGCAAATGTAGCAATTCCATCAACCACAGGCACTGTAATATCACTTGGAACACAAAATGAGTAACTTTCTGACCCAAAAGTAGATGCAGAAGTAGCTACTATGCCTTTTTTAAGTGTAAGTGTAACAGGTTTAGTGGTAAATCCAGTGGTATCTACAAAAAATGAGACAATAGCCTTTGCAGAAGTGACAGATCTAGGTGTATAACCAATATTTCTTGCTAAAGCTACTACATTTTCTCTTAAAGTGGCACTATCAATGAATACCTCATTGCTAATCATGTTAGCATTGTAGGAATTTATGTAAGTATTGTATGCTAATACATCAAGTATGGTAGAAAGATTAGATCCTTCAAAATCATAATCAGTGAAATTAGAATTTGCACGCAAATAATCCTTCAAAGAAGTTTTTATTTGATCAAAATCCAGATTTGTAAAGTTTACTAGTGCCATTTATCTAGTTGACTGTAGTGCAAATGCTAATTGTTGAGGACTAGCATCAATTCCTATGATATCATATGTAATTTTCACATCAAAAGCATTGCCATCAAAGTCAGGAATTGCTTTTACTGATCTTAATTTTACACGTGGTTCATAATTATCAATGGTATCCCTAATTTCATCCTCAATTAGAGAAGCAGTTATGTCATCCATATTCTCAAATAGCAATTCATGGACTCTGGAACCTAGATTTGGGTTAAAAAATCTTTCACCAGGTCTAGTAATTACTAAATTCCTTACAGAACGAGCAATAGCAGTCTCATTTTTAGTTGCGATCAAGTCTGAATTGATAGGATTGACCTGAAATGTCATACTCAGGTCCTTAAATCCCCTACTAACCCTTTCTACAGGCATGAAACTACAGTAAATATAAGTTATTTATTCACGTTCTTTCGCAATCTTCCAGAAATAATCATCCTGATCACCCATTCCATCATACTCTCTACCATTTTCTACCTGATAATACTGTGTAGACACCTTAAAGTCAGGTTGTTTAGGTTCTTTAGGTGTAATACTATTATCATATATTCTCATTCTATTGTTTGGGTACAGTGCATACTGTCCATTATCAAGTTCAATGAGGTTATGTGACTTATGTTCTGCAGGTGTTTCACTTGTAGAGTAATCTACAAAGTCAGGGTTGTCATGATAGTTATCCAGAGTGGCAACATAAGTGCCTTTCATGGTCCCATGATCCCTTGTATACAATTCATATGACATAGAACCTATAAATTGCTTTTGGATTGCTGTGACCCCATAGTCCATGCAGTTCCAAAACTGTAGATTAAACAGATTCATATCAGGATCTGGTATCTCAGGATCAGTTAAGAATGCACTGATAGGTAACTTGTCAAACATTGCAGCATATTCTGGTAAATATGTCTCAAAATAAAAAGCACGTCCAGGCATGCTTTTAGCAGATACCCAGACGCCTTTTGTAAATTCACCAAAACCATGTTTGAAGTCAGTTAGATACTCCTTTCTTACCCATACCTCAATGGCAGGGAGATTACAGATGAGTGAACTCATTACTTACCTTGCCCCCTGTACTTTTTCTTTGCTTTGTTAGAACTGGTAGCAGCATACTTGGTGTGCTTACCATATCCTTGACTAGTTTTCTTGGGGATGCTCTCTACAAAGTCATTACCAGAGAGAGATTTACGAATTGGCATTAGTCTTGATCCTCCAGATCTTTCATTACTTTTTCAGATATCGCCAATAGATTGGTGACATGTTTAATGTTTTCTATGGAATGCATCAGGTCAGCAATGTGTTTGCTCACATATGGTTCCTCACTTCTTGCACTAAAAGCAAGAGCATTTCTTAAGTTTTCTTGTGCATCATCGAATGAGTCTTGCACTTGTTTTGATAGTGTCATGAGAGGCTCCCTAGATAACCCTTGTTTTCTCATGACCCACTCTTATTCTTGGATCACACCAAATCTCCTCACCTTGCTCAATTGCATCCAAGCAGAATGATACATCCTCTCCACACATATCCTGCACTGCCCCAGACTCAAACACTTGCATCTTGGGTGCAAACCAAGGATAAGGTAGATTCTCAAAGACTCCCTTCTTAATCAAGACCCAACCAAAACCAGTGTAATCCACAGTGAAAGGTTTTCTTCTCTTACTGATAGATTCCACAGTCTCATGATTCATTACGCCACCATTCTTTCTGAAATCATCTTCCTCTAACCAGTGAGCAACTGAGGTGGTTGTCCCATCTTCAGTAGCATACCAACCTGCTGAGATCTTTCGCTCATCTCCCTCTGCAGGAATTGCCATGTCACAAAGTTGCCAGAACTTTTCTGTGGTAAAGACAATATCAGAGTCAATCCATAACTGATAGTCATATTCTAGTTTACCATCCCAAGGTACTTGCTTTGGTCCTCTGAGTACATTTGCACCAAGAACCTTACATCTAGCAAAGTTCACCATTGAAGAATAGTCTTGACTAATCTGAATAGACATACCATTCTGTACCATGTCAAAACATAGTTGTACAAAGTTCTTCAGAAAGATATAACTACATCCTCTACCAGGTAAGCAAAATACTATTGTCTT
>Ga0098038_1000044_pt1 | contig 51212 bp, 56 predicted proteins | sample 5B_taG_FD_75051 | JGI IMG/M metagenome (GOLD analysis project Ga0098038, IMG submission 75051) | Marine viral communities from the Subarctic Pacific Ocean - 5B_ETSP_OMZ_AT15132_CsCl metaG | ecosystem: Environmental > Aquatic > Marine > Oceanic | place: Pacific Ocean | collected 2015-01-08 | reverse complement strand
GCACTACCACTTGTTGCCCCACCGGATAATCCTGTTCCCGCTACAACTGCGGTTATATCTCCTGTATTTGCCGTAGCATTAGCAGCAATACCATCTAATTTTGATTTTAATGTATTTGTAAAGTTATTTTGTGTTAATCCACCATCGCCTACTGAATATTCAGTATTAGTATCAGTAGAAGCAATTGTTACTGCGCCACCGCTTTCAGTAATTGTAACATTAGAACCCGCAGTAAAAGCAAGTGTTTCTGTTGAACCAAGCGTGTTGCCACCTGCGGTAATTGTTCTAAACGTATTGTCATTAGCGGTCATATCATCCACTACGAAATTAATCCTACCATTCGTATCGTCATAAGTTACGCCAATTCTTGTTTCTGTTCCTACTAGCATGCCCCCAACAATATCTTGAACTTGTTCCGTTGTAAGTTGGGTATCACTAAGAGATATTGTTCCGCTTGCATCGGGAAGAACTATTGTTCGGTCAGCAGTTGGGTCTGTTACGTCTAAGGTGGTTTCAAAATTGTTAGTAGTATCTCCTTCAAAAATTAGGTTTGATACACCGCCATTGGTTCTTGCTAAATGATACCCATCATTATTTATTGTGATAACACCGATACTATTGTTACTACTACCTGCAAATGAAAGACTTACACCACTACTTGCTACTGCCCCTGTCTTAATTGAGAGGCCATTTGATGTGCCGCCTATTAATTGAATACTATTAGCAAGAGTAACATCACCTGCGGCAGAAGCAATTGTTACTGCGCCTCCACTTTCACTAATTGCTATGTTAGTTCCTGCTGTAAAGGCTAAAGTTTCTGATGCACCTAAAGTATTTCCTCCTGCTGTAATAGTTCTAAATGTATTATCGTTTGCTGTCATGTCATCAACAACAAGGTCAATTGTACCATCACCGTCTTGATAAGTAGCAGCAATTCTTGTTTCGGTGTTGCTACTAAACATAGCACCTACTATATCTTGAACTGCTTCAGTAGTTAATTGGGTATTCGTGTCTGTTGCATTTACATTAGTGCCACTTATTGCTAAATTACTGTTAGGTGTTGCAAATACAACAGCACCTGCTGAGTCATCCCAAATTAGAAGCCTATCTGCACCGGGATCGGATAAAGATTCAATTCCTAAATGACTTAGATTTACTGTTGCACTACCACTTGTAGCACCTCCACTAAGACCTGTTCCTGCAACTACTGCTGTTATGTCTCCCGAACCTGCCCCAAATCCTTGTGCCGCTATGTAATCATATACTGCATTACCTGTAACTAACCCTGCTTCTCCATCAGCAACACCACCCGAACCATCAGTCGCTACGGCTTTGACAGCAGCAGCACCTAATCCTAAATTGCTTCGTGCTGTACCTGCATTGGCTAAGTCGGATAAGTTACTTGTCTTTACTAATTTTTCACTTAATGAAGTGGCAGTTGTTGTAGCGAAGTTAGCATCATCCCCCAAAGCGGCGGCTAATTCATCTAGTGTGTTAAGTAAAGACGGCGCACCATTTGTTATCGCTGTTATTGCAGAAGCATTTGTTGATATTGAAGAAGCATTTGTTGCTACTTCTGCATCCACATAGGCTTTGATAGATTGTTGGCTTGCTACTTTGGTTGCGCTGTTACTAGCCATATTATCTTCATCTAAAAGGTCAGAAGATATTGCGTAATTATTTGCACTAGCCGCTATTCCGTCTAGTTTTGATTTCAAAGCATTAGTAAAATTATTTTGAGTTAATCCTCCATCCCCTACTGAATATGTAGTATTAGTATCGGTAGATGCGATAGTTACAGCACCTCCACTTTCAGAAATAGTTACATTACTACCGGCTGTAAATGCTAAGGTTTCACTAGAGCCTAATGTATTTCCACCTGCGGTTACAGTTCTAAAGGTGTTATCATTAGCGGTCATATCATCAACAACAACATTTATCTTACCATTTGTATCATCATAAGTAGCCGCTACCCTTGTTTCAGTATTGCTAGAGAACATACCACCTACAATATCTTGAACTTGTTCAGTAGATAATTGAGTGTTAGTATTAGTATCGGTTGAAGCAATAGTTACTGCCCCATTTAATTCAGTTATTGTTACATTACTACCTGCTGTAAAAGCCAAAGTTTCAGTAGAACCTAGTGTGTTTCCTCCTGCGGTAATTGTTCTAAAGGTATTATCATTTGCCGTCATATCATCTACAACAAAGTTAATACGACCATTAGTATCATCGTAAGTTACACCGATTCTTGTTTCTGTACCAACTAACATTCCACCTACAATGTCTTGAACTTGTTCTGTTGTAAGTTGAGTATTGGTATCCGCAGATGCTATTGTTACAGCACCACCTGATTCAGTAATAGTGATATTCGACCCTGCGGTGAACGCTAATGTTTCAGTAGAACCTAGTGTATTACCACCCGCAGTAATAGTTCTAAATGTGTTATCGTTTGCGGTCATATCATCTACAACAAAATTAATCCTACCATTAGTATCGTCATAAGAAACACCAATCCTAGTCTCAGTACCTACTAACATTCCACCGACTATATCTTGAACTTGTTCTGTTGTAAGTTGTGTATCGGTGTTAGTGTCTGTTGCATTTACGTTAGTGCCACTTATTGCAAGATTATCATTAGGGGTAGCGAAAACGATAGCCCCTGCGGAGTCATCCCAAATGAGTAATCTATCTGCGCCGGGATCAGATAATGACTGAATACCTAAATGATTAAGATTTACAGTTGCTGAACCACTTGTAGCCCCGCCCGATAATCCCGTTCCTGCAACTACTGCTGTTATGTCTCCCCCGCCTGTTCCAAAACCTTGCGCTGCTATGTAATCAAAAACAACATCTCCTGTAACTAGCCCTGCATTGCCATTAGCAACAGCACCATCACCCGCTAATGTCGAAGCCGTTCCTAATCCTAAGTTACTTCTAGCAGTACCTGCATTAGGCAAATCAGATAAATTGCTTGCTTTTACTAATTTTTCACCTAATGAAGTAGAGATAGTAGTTGCAAAACTAGCATCATCACCCAAAGCGGCTGCTAATTCGTTTAATGTATTCAAAGTATTTGGGGCTGAATCAACTAACCCTGATACTTCAGCATCTACATATGCTTTAATTGATTGTTGGCTTGCTGCTGCCGTAGCACTATTTGATGCAAAATTATCTTCATCAAGTAATGTCAATTGAGTGTTTGCCGTCATGTCATCTACTACGAAATTAATCCTGCCGTTTGTATCGTCATAGGTTACGCCGATTCTTGTTTCAGTACCAACCAACATACCGCCTACAATATCTTGAACTTGTTCAGTAGATAGTTGAGTGTTTGTATTTGTATCTGTTGAGGCTATTGTTACCTCACCACCACTTTCTGTTATAGTTACATTAGAACCCGCAGTAAAAGCAAGTGTTTCTGATGCGCCAAGCGTATTACCACCTGCTGTAATAGTTCTGAATGTATTATCATTTGCTGTCATATCATCTACTACAAAGTTAATTCTTCCATTAGTATCATCATACGTTACACCGATTCTAGTCTCCGTACCTACTAACATAGCCCCTACAATGTCTTGTACCGCTTCGGTGCTTAATTGGGTGTTAGTATCAGTAGAAGAAAGTGTTAGTGTTCCTGCCGCATCATCGTAAGTAGCGGTAACATTTGTTCCGCCTACAATAAGACCATTGACAAAATCTTCAACCTGTTCTTGAGTCAATTGAGTGTTAGTATCAGCAGACGCAAAAGTAACCGTGTCGCTACCTGCCGTAGTAGTAATAGTTACATTTGAACCTGCGGCAAACGTAAGTGTATCAGTAGCGGCATCTGCGACTACGTTATCTTGCCCTGATACTGCTACGGTGCTGAAAGCATTTTGATTGTTTTCTCCACCTGCACCTGCTGCAACCCAAGTAAAACCACCACTTGCAGAATCATAACTTAGAAGATGATTATCTGTTGGAGAGTTAGTAACTTTTAGATTATCTTCATCAACAACATTGGATGCTATGACAGTAGCCCCATCAGCAGTAGAGGTTACTTCACCGCTATGATTAGGATGAACATAATTATTTGCTGATGCTGCGATACCATCTAATTTACTTTTGAGGGTATTAGTGAAATTGTTTTGTGTTAAACCGCCATCTCCTACTGAATATTCAGTATTGGTATCAGTAGATGCAATTGTTATGTTGTTAGCATCGGTATGAGTCAAAGTAACATTAGTTCCTGCTACAAACTTAATATCTTGTGTTCCACTACTTGCACCACTTTTAGTTAAACGTAATAAGATGTCATTAGTCGAATCAACAAACGATGAAGTAAACACATTTTGAGTATTAGTATCTGATGTGAGTTGGCTTGTTAATGCAACCGTTCCTGTTAAGTCAGGCAAAGTAATTGTTCGATCAGCACTTACTGTTGCCGCCTTGAGAGTTACTTCATTGTCATCTGCATTAGAGCCTTCAAAGACAACACCATTAGATGTCGAAACCGTTTCCACATGGTTTGTAGTTGTAGTTCCTGTAACTACAATTGAACCGGGAAATGTAGTAGTCGTGCTACCATCTCCAATTTGAAGTGCATTACCCCCTATTGCACTTCCCAATGCGGATTTTACGTTAGCAGTATCTGTTACATCGGCAGACGCTTCTACACCATCTAATTTTGATTTAAGAGCATCAGTAAAATTGTTTTGAGTGAGTCCTCCATCTCCAACAGAATATTGAGTGTTGGTATCAGTAGAAGTAATGGTAACTGCCCCACCTGATTCACTTATTGATACGTTAGACCCTGCTGTAAACGCTAAAGTCTCACTAGCACCTAATGTGTTGCCTCCTGCTGTTATTGTTCTGAAGGTGTTAGTGTCTGCTGTCATGTCATCTACAACAAAGTTAATTTTTCCGCTAGTATCATCGTAGGTAACTCCTATTCTTGTTTCCGTTCCACCATCAACCATGCCGCCAATTATATCTTGAACTGCTTCAGTAGATAGTTGAGTATTGGTTGCTGCTAATGTAATTGTATCTGTTGAATGACTTACAGATATATTTGTTCCGGCTGCAATTTTTACGGTATCTGTTGTGCCGCTTGAATCGGTCAAAACAATATTTGCATCATCACTAGATACTGCGGTACTAATGCTGTAAGTGGTATTTGTATCGTTTGAAGAAGTATCTATTGAATCTTGTAAATTATCAAGAGTCATGTATTTCCATGCTGAACCCGATTCATCCCAAAGGAGTATTTTATCATCAGTAGCATCGGTTGATTCATTTAATTCAGAAAGATTTGCAGGATCTGCAAGAGATAGCGTATCTCCTGTTAATACAATAGGGGCAGATACTGCAAGATTGGTATTAGAATTAATATCTATACTAGATAATGTAGCAAGAGAACCCAAACCAAGATTACTTCTTGCAGTTCCTACATTAGCAAGATCGGATAGATTGCTTGCCTTTGCAAGTTTAGTACCTATGCTTGTAGTAATAGTTGAAGAAAAGGATGCATCGTCATTTAATGCCGCAGCAAGTTCATTCAAAGTATTCAATGCACCCGGCGCAGAATCAATCAATGAAGTTACTTCAGAATCAACATATGCCTTGATAGACTGTTGAGATGCTGCATGAGTTGCAGAGTCAGATGCCATGTTATCTTCATCTTTCAAATCTAAAGAAACACTAACTGTGCCGCTTGTTCCCCCCCCTGTAAGCCCACTTCCTGCTGTAACTCCTGTAATATCGCCCACCTGCGTTGTATAGCCGTAGGATTCAATTTTATCCGCAATCGCTGCTGATGTCATTAAAGACGTGTTGTTATCTGCAAAAGATTCACTACTCAACTGTATAGTATTTGCAGCAAATTCTGAAATGGTTAATCCTGCCACATTTAGTGTAACTGCGCCTGATGCACCACCCCCCGATAATCCTGTACCCGCAGTAACTCCTGTTATGTCTCCTGTAACTGCTGAAGTAACCCATGTAGTGCCATTACCAATAATTGTATGACCGTCAGTAGGGGTAAGATTTGCTATTGCAGCCAAATCACCATCATAGGTTTGATATGTTGTAGAACCAACTACTGCCCCCGTTGCAGGATTGACAAATACATCATCAGATGTTGCCAATGATGCAAAAGTAACAACTTCACATTGTAATGTATATCTAAACAATTTCTTTGTTCTATCCGACAAATCTGTTCTTGTCTTGTATATTACTCTATCAAAATTAGTTCCATCCCCTTTACGGAACGCATAAAGTATTCTTCTTACCTCATCTCTTAATTCACTAAGTCTCTCTCTACTTTGTGCGGTTCTAACATCAATTGTAATATTGACGTGTTCGTTTACATAGTCATACAATAACTCAGGTTGTGCTTCATTATGTGCTGTTTCAAATATACGAATAATGTCGCCATCAAGCATTCTTACTCTTTTAGCATCTCCTTTATCTAAATCTGCAATATCTTCGATAGAAGGTGCAGGTGGCTTAGACCAATTGGTTACTAGAATATTTCTAAGACCTATGATTGCATCAGCCATTTCCTTTCACCGCCTTCTTATGATTGTCTTGGGCGGTAATCATGTTTCTATACAAAGGCCCACCCATTATGATTTTATCTACAATCATAGAAATTTCATCATTAGTATATTCTAAGCCATCGGCTTCAGCCATTTCTCTTTCTTTGACTTCTAAAAGTTGTTTCATAGAAGGGTAAGATGTAAGAAATGCATCTATTGCCTGTTGAAATTGCTTAAGAGCAGCAAGTTCTTTCTTAACATATTCAACTTCTGACGCAATGATTAACCACCCATACCTGCTACTATGATGCCCTCTTGATATGGGATTAATATTCTTTTGACCTCTTCTTCTAATTTTTGTATTTTTGAGTTCAAATCAATACCCGCCGCACCTTCGGGGAACATAGCCGTATAATCATCTGTTAGCATAATATCAACAGCAACTAATTTCGTACAAGCCTCTTCTATTGCTTTATCTAGGTATCTTTCTCCGTATATGTAAGAAATCTTTAGGCTGTGATTTTCAAAGAAAGGATATTGGTTATTGAATAAAATTGCCCCGTTATCTTCCATAGACCACCAATCCTTTTGTCTTTGTTCTTCGGTAGCATCACAATCAAACGTAGTTTGAGATATTGTCAAACCATTAGTTAGATTTGCTTGGAATGATGATGTAAGATCATCTGCTATTGTTATTGAATTGCCATCTCTTGTGCATCTAGCAACTCTTATTGTAGCACCTGTTCCATAATAATACAAACCATTTCCTTGCACAAACCCTGATGCATCACTTAAAACAAAAGTGCTACCTGTTGATGTAACTGTTGATGATACAGTATTAGCCAATGAATATGTAAAACAACTACTATTCGTAACTGCAATAGTCGAAGAATTCCCTTCATCTAACGATCTTGTGCTGCTAATTAAAATTTTACCATCTCCTTCATCACTATTAGCGGTAGCAAGATATTCATGGGTTAAATTAAGTGCAGAACCATTTTCAGTCATAGTTCCTATTTGTATTGCAGCCTTAGATGATTGAGCATCTTGGTTAATTAAATTAGCAATTTCACCTGCTACTGTTTTTGAGCCAAAGTCCTTTGCCCATGTGCTTGTTGTGCTTCCACTTGTCAAAGTAGCAGTATGAGCAATATTTGGACATAAGAAGATTTTATCTGTACCATTAAATAAATGAGTATCTTGAACATTCAATTTTAATTTAGATGACGCTAATTCTCTATATTCATCTCCTTGCCATACCCCTAATCTAATAATTCTTTGAATCGGTCTGTTTCTTACATAAACAGCACCTACATAGTCAGTATAGTATCTACGGCGATATGGTTTGAATGTAGTAAAGTTTTGATATTCATCTACTATTAATCTAGGTCGCCAAGCCATTCTGCATATCCTGTCAATGTAATCTTGCTTATTTTTAATTAATGTCTCAACTTGTGATTTACTTATTCCTCTTTGTGAACTGTTAGATAATACTGATGTAGGTTGAACATAAGCACTATTTGCTGTTGTGTAAGCAGTACCTTGATCTGTTGCTTTAAGGTTAATTACTCCCGATGCACCGCCTGATACAATACCTGTTAGCGTGTATGATTTGCCTAATGCGTCTGCGTCATCATATACTGTAACTACATCTCCCGTTGCGAATCCCCATCTTCTGTAATCTTCTCCTGATATTGGTATTTTGATTACTGTAACCCCTCCTTCTGAACCTGTGCTTGTATTTGCAGCCAATGCAGTAGGTCTTGGGGCAGGTAATTGTAAGAATGACTCAACTTTTGCTACTGTTGAATATACTAATTCATCAGGATAAAGGGGTTGGTCGGGTCTATGCCCCGGTGAAAATACTCTTGGCATTTGTCATCCCCCTTAACTCCCTAAGTTGTAATCCATTACTGCATTGCATCCTGCACACCGAGGTGTCCAACAAAAATGTAGAAGGCTGCACTTGGTACATCTAGTACCCGAACCTATGTTTTGAATATCAAACCTTTCTCTCTTTGATAGTTTTACTCTTACATCTGCTGCTTGTGCAAGATTACGAGAACTGAACGGAGATTCGGATTCTGCTATTGCCCCATCATCAGAAACAATTTCAGCCATGCGTACCTTACGGCGGCGTTCTATTTCGTGTGCTTCTTCAAAGCAAATGTCGCCTAATTCTAATGAGGGCATTTACAAGCCCCCGATTAGGCTCGGCCACCTGTTACGGTGATGTATATTTCTTGCCCTGAAAGGTCGGTGGAGTCTGCTACTGCATCGAGAGAAGCACCGTCTGCCCCTGCTTCGTAAGCAAGGATTTTCTTTGCTGATCTATCGTATGCCCAAACATACCCTCCAATATCAGATTCAATGTGGACTGTTTCAATATTAGAAACATAAGCAGTAAGGTCTAATGATTCCCCTGCTGCTAACCATGAGGAGTCAGGTGTTACTTTCAAAGCAACAGTTAGTCTGTTGCCTGTTACATTTGTTCTGCCAAGTTGCGCTACTGTGAGTGCCATACAAACCAATCCTTATTTGCAATCCTATATAACAACTGTTTTTTTTTCTTACTCGTGAATTACAAGAACTCTTGCAGTAGTTCCGTTAGTAAACACACCATTTGTAGTCTCTAATTTGAATGTTACAGCACCACATACGAGTCCACTCCACGGTGCAGGTTCATCAATTGTTTTTCCGCCGGTAGTAATGCTTGCAGGTGCGCTTACAGTAAAGTGAAGTCCACTTGTAGCCCCACCATCTGCATTCATGTTACCGCCTTCGGATGTTTGGAAATTATATGCGCCTGTTACAGCAGTTCTAACATCAAAGTTTGCAATTTCATCACAATAAGTGTAGTTCAAAGGTGTTCCTGCTGAATCTGTCAGATCCATCAATATATTGAATTTTCCTGTTGTTGCTGCATTTGCATTACAAGTAAGCCTACTAACATCAAGAACAACCCTGCCTACTTTTCCATTCATTTGAATGGTTTCAGTAATCGTGTTTGTTCCGTCTGCTGTGAGAGTAATCATTTTTCGATTTACTCTAACTCTACTTGCATAGCGACCTATGCCATCGTCAATGTCAAAATCAGCCATCAGTTAGACCCCGCAACATATTGGCGGGCTAAATCAGTCATAGATGCTTTTGTTGATGTGTTAGCAGTTTTAATATCCCTTGCTGAACACCATGCCATCATTTGCGCTCTTGTCAAAGAAGAAGAAAATCCTTCTGCTTCAAGTAGAGCCTCAACGTCTAACATAGTTACTGCTTCAGGAGTAGTAATTACTTCTTCTTCAACAACCTCTTCTACAACAGGTGTTTCTACAACAGGTGCTTCTACTACTTCAGGCTCTAATGCTTCAAGCATTTTCTTCTGAGTCTTTGTAGTTTTAGCATCTGCCCCTTCAACAACCCATGATTTAGAACCATTTGCTATCATAGGCATGATCTTAGTTGTGATAAAAGTTTCATCAATATCATCTCTTACCATGCCTCTTGAAAACCCAATAGTAAGCCCATTTATTCTGAACTCAGTATAGGGTCGTGCGCCTACATATCGTAGAGATAGTGCCATTAGTGGCTCACCTCAACGGTATAGGAAGGTAATTCGTACCGTATCTCCATCTTGACCTGCGGAAGCAGGTGTCAGTTTGAGTAGGGTATTTGTTGATACGTTCCCTGCAACTGTGAAAGCGTTTCCACCCGCAGTTGTTATGTTGTGTGCGCTAAGGATACCGATTAATGCAGTTCCTGTTATTGCGTTTGTTGATAGTGCAAGATCGTACACGAAAGCCGCATCTCCATCTGCTACTACTACATCTACCACGCCCATGCTGATAGTGCCTGTTGCAGCACCTGTTTGCCAAGTAGTATCATCAGAACCTACTCCTGCCCATAGTCGTGTATCTAGTATTGCTGTTCCGTTTCCGGTTAAATTAGTGTTACCCATATTCTTTTCCTCCGTTTATTTCCTACACTTGCACTTAAGCAGCGATATCCCTCACTTTTCCATGCGCTCGGTAGAATAGTTGCCATAGTTCACCCATAGTGTGAAACATACCCATTTGCCCTAGTCTGTTGATTCCGAAAGGATCTCCGGTTTCAATACCTGACTCGTGGTATAGGGTTGGTTTTGCTGTGCAGAAATACATATAATCTGTATCCATGAAATACATTCTTGAAAGTTCGCCTGATTCTGCGAAAACGTCTTTGGATGGGATTAGTGGTACACCGTTGTATGTTGCAACTACGAAACCTGCTTCCATACCCGGAACACCCTTTACACCGTTTACACCCGGTACAACTCTCTTCATTTCAGTAAATCTTTGCTGTGGTTGTAAGAGTTGTTGGATTTTCTCTAATGTATCGTATCCTGTAAGGATAACTTTAGGCTGTCCTCCTTTCTCCCATACGCTTCTGAACATTCCATCTAAGATGTTTAGAGACAATGCTCTTGCTGCACCTGCTGAACCTGCATCCACATTAGCATCGTACCATTGTGCAGACCCTGCCCCTGCACCATTACGGGTAATGCTGTATTGGTTGTGGTCTGTAATTGCAGATACGAAATCTGTTGCAGATTCTGTAAAGGAAGATGATAAAGCACGATCTAGGCTTTGGAAATTGTTTCCTGCTAGTGTATCTACATCTTCTAATAGCATTTTATTGATGTGTTCAGCGTGGTGTTTTGCCATTTCCATCTTCATAACTGCTCTTGCATCTCCAAGACCGTCATCTTTGTCTGCTAGGAACATTGCTGTTTCTGATAGGTCGAAAGTGTGCGCTACTGTTCTTGGTTTTGTGCTGACTTCCTCAAATACAGGCTTGCTTGTGTCAGGTAGTGTTCCGTTTTCTGCAACACCGCCACCGCTTGTGAATGATGGTTTGTCAGTAACGACCCTCCAACCACTCTTTTCCCACGGTTTCTTAGGTAGTATAGAGAACGCATTGAACTCTTGGTTCAGTTGCGACCAAACTTTACGGCCAAATATAGCCTGATAAGTTCCGGTTGTGCTGCTCACTAAAGGCGAGTCAGCCTTCAAAAGGTCTGTACCGGAGTATGCCCATGCGTTAGCACCTGCACCTGCCCCGTAGTATAGCCTTTCCATATCTTCAATTGTGCGTAAGTATCCTCGTGATCCACTCATATTTTTTTCCTCCAATTATCCGTACCCGAAAAACGCTTATGCGCCTCTCAAAGCCCTCCTTGCTAGATCTTCAGTAGCAATCCAAGCATCAAGGTCATTGCCCATAGCGGCAAATTCTTCGTGGGTTGGAATGCGAATATCTGAAACATCAGATTTCTGTATAGATGCTGTCTCGACAGCAGTTGAACGTAGTGAATCAATTTCTGCTTTTAGTGTAGCAATTTGACCGCTATAATCAGATGCTTTCTGAACTTCTAATGCTCTAGCAGTTTCTGCGTCATAACGTGATTCCCAATCTGACTTAACAAGAGATTTCAATGCTTCTTCATCTCTTAGAGATGCGTATGCCCTGTATCCACGCTCTAATCCTTCAGATGTAATTTCATTCTTAATGATGTTTTTACTGCCGGATGGTGCGTTGTATGCCATGTTTGCAACTCCCGGTTGCTTGATGACGTATTTGTTTCCACTTGGCCCTTCAAGAGATGGGGCAGGTGCAAGTGTTGCATCTTCTCCTGAACCGATTGGGTCGCCCTGTCCTCGGTGTGAATATCCGCCGCTACCTTCTTGTAAGTATGCTTTCTCTAATCCGAAGTGGCCTCTTAGACCATCTAAATCTACTCCTTGTTCGTGAGCAAACTTCTCAAGAGTGTCAATGTATGCTACTGCACCATCATTACTCTTTTTGGCTTCATCTTTGGATTTCATATCTTTATCCTCTTTGTCGCCTTTGTATCCCATTTTTTCATCGGATTTTTCTTCGGTCTTTGTTATCGAGTCTGTGTCAAGATGTTTTAATATCCCTGTCAGACTTTCTCTTATCTCTACTAATGCTTCGCTTTCAGTCATTTTATTTACTTCCTGTATATTTTCATTATCCATTTTGAGGATTGTGTAACGGGCTTCGGGATTAATCCCTTTCTTGCACAAAGTTATCTCGTGCAATTCCAAGTCCGTAATCTCACGGTGGTTTCCATGTTCAGGTGTATGCTTAGATACACGGAACAATGCTTGTCCACCTATTGAAAAGGCACGAAGATCACCATCTCGTACCTGCTTTTGCACTTCTCGTGCTTTCTGAATATCGCTGCGTATTTTACATACTACGAATAATCCGTGGTTATCTACCTCAGATTTCCATAAGCGACCTTGTGAATCTGTATAGTTATCAACTACTTCTCCTACTTGGATTCCGCTATGTGCTAACTGAACATTACGAAATGCTTTGTTATCCATGAACTTACTAAATGCCTTAGTTAGAGCAGAAGTTGGTATTCTATCTCCTTGTTTATCTACCATATCTACACTAGCATATCCTGCTACAAATAGATCTTCTCCTTTAGATTCTTTTAGAATCCATCTATCTGACGTTTCACCGACAGCAGACCATCCCTGACTCATGCTTGCCGTTGCCATTAATCGAACATACTTTTCTCAATAGTATATGAATAACATCATGACAGGACTGACAGCCCTCATAGGACATGATCATCACGAGTGGCTTGCACTACATCGTTTTCATCTTCATCATGAGTTTTTTCTTTACCGGGATAACGAAGTATTGCTTTTCCCTCTTTCATATCTAAAACAGCCTCTCCGTCATCTGTTGTTACTCTCATAGATAATGGCTTAAACATATCATCCATAGTCTCTTCACTTTCTTCCCTTTTTGGATTGCCAAAAGTGGTGTTTTCTTCGTCAGTAATTTCCGTTGGCCCTGTCGGTGCAGTAAGATCTGCTTGCATTCCCGACCATGCGCCACCATCTGCTGAAGCCCTATTCATTCTAGGAAATGCAAATTTTTCTGCTACATCGTCATCAATAGCCTCATTTACAGTCCATTCTCCACTTTCTGTTCTTTCAAGCCCGTATTCATTACCGTACAATTCTAACTTCTTAGATGTCAAACCATCAATAATCCCAATCAATCTTTTCTCTTTCATTGATTCATCGGCATTTGCAATAGCCCTTCTTGCATAGCGCATAATAGTTGAAATAGAACCTTTTTCTTCTTCTTCAGTCATAACTTCAGGGGCTTTATCCATTGATTTTCTTTTTAGAGGGCGTTTTCGAGCAGAATGCAATGGTCGTAATGTTCCGCTATCTGATGACGTAACTGTTCCCGTATTTGCTGTTGCACCACCTGCCGCACCACCTGCCGCACCTTCTTTGAGGAAAATACCTGCAACAGGACTCCAAATCACAAATTGTGCCTTTGCTTGTTTAATTAAATGAGATGGCCCTTCGTAATCAACTACAAAGAACCCTTCATCATCCATATCTGTTTTTACAATTACAGGCTCAAATATTGCAGGATATTCTAAGACAACTTGATTGCCCTTCAAACTCATTTCAGGCAAAGGAGGCAAAGGAGATGCTTTCGATATATCGTCTTGAGGATAAAGAACCCACTTCGGATGGACTTCTTTGCCTTTGATAAAAGTCGAATGTGCATCTCTAATTAGTAAATCACTTTTATCTAATGTAGCAATTGTTTTCATTAATCCATCTTCATCAGTAGTAACACATGAATTAGGAGATGGGAAATGAACATTGTCTGTTGTTGTATATAGTGTCCTTAATGTATTTACTCGATCACTTAATGGCTCAACTGCCATGTCTGTATCTTTATGTACCAACAAATCTACAACAGTAAGCAAATCGCCATCAACATAAGCATCAAATGTTGCATCACCCTTGATTGTATCTTTTAGAGACTTCTTTACTTTAGTGGGCAAACTTGTAGGGTCTATGCTTTTGCCCTTTTTCTTAACCATAATTCTTTTTCCTTTTGGTTTCTTTTGAACTACCCATTCTCCGCTAAAGCCTTTGAGTGTTTCCATATCATCTAAATCTCTTATGACGTGAGCAGGTTCAATTAATGATTCAAACACGCCTGTTTGTTCATAATCATCAGATTTATGTAAATCAGTAGTTAGAGACATACTCCCTGTTGGATGTGCGGATAAAGCATTTATTTCTCTTGTCTTAGGTGTAATAGGGTGCATATGATGATTCATGTTTAATCCATTAACTAATCCTTCATGTGCTGTTCTTTGTAATAGATTGAATGGTTGTTCTTTTACATCAAATGATATATCGTTAATACGAGGATCCCATTTCCATGCTAGGTTAGCACTCATGTTATGCCCCCATGCATCTGTATTTCCTGAATTAAAGATAGGGGGGGCTACTCTTTTTGAGGATGGATGCACGTTTCCGAACACGCCCTCTCCGTGTTTTCCTCTCATTAATGCCATGTTAGCAGCCGCAGCCAATTGTTGAATGTTGCCTCTTGCAATAGTATTAGCATTCATATCTTCAGTTGTTGTAGGAGAAAACAATGCATTACCATGCTTTTCTCTAAGCCCCTTTGCCATTTCCATCATTTTCATCCTAAGTGCAATATCAGTCTCATTATAATGTGCATTGTGCAAATCATGCCACATAGGATTAGAGTTAGGGTGGTTTTCCCTAAACATACCCCCTCTTGCTACTCCTAAATCAGTAACTCCTTGCATCGCTCTACCGAATGGGCTAATTGAAAACGCATTTGTTGGTATTGTCATTCTTGCACCTTGACCCCCTATTTGTGAGGGATGAAGATGTTGATGATTTGCTGCATGACTCCAACTTGCCCTTCTTCTTTCAAAATCAACATCTCCTATTGAAGTAGGGGTATGCATATGTGAATTATCGGGTGAATCTCGTGCCAATTCAGGGAAATGACTACCACTAAGCATTGCAGGTGAATCTATCTCCACCCCGTTTGTTAAGAAATCAGATAACCAACCTTCATTGAATATATCAGGATATGATTGTTTTAAGATAGTGTCAAGAGATTTTGAGTCTCGCCCCACACCGCCCCAACGCTGAAACGGTTGCCACCAATGATGGTTATGCGATTCTTCATCATCAATGAATGGATGAATTAAGTGAGATGTGGGGTCTGAAACCATAGGTGATGATGTAGGGCCATGTCTATCGCTTGGCCTCATCCACCATGCTTTCAAAGGAGTAAATCTATCTCGCCAAGATCGTAATACTCTATCCCATGTCATACCTGCTTTGTTTTGCATATTGTTTCTAATGCTTTTTGATTCGGGAGAAGAATAACTATCTGTTTTTGAAAGGTCTTTTAACAAATCTATCATTGATTCATTCTTGTCATTATTACTCCATTCTAAACCAAATAGATAAGGTAACATACCAAATTTAGATAGTTGTTCTTTTTTATTCTCTTGCCATTCTTCATAATTGGAATGTCTATTTACGTCTTTTATGTATAAATCTAATATAGATTCATCGGGATTGCCATAAATCATAGCCTCATCGGGAGATAAACGATTATTGCGTTCTCCTTCTTTGTGCTTATGAGCCAAAGTTAATCTTTCTGATTTTTCAATATTTTCTTCATCGCCTAAATGAGTAATAAAATCGAATAAATGATCAACATACAATGGTTCACCCCATGCAGCCCCATGAAGTAATGGGCATGAATTTGACTTCATACCAAATGGATGATGTTCTCCAAAACGATTATCCTGTTCAGCCATAGGCCAATCATTTAGATATGTAGTTGATAATTTAGTATGCCCTGCTAAGTATTTTTGATATTCTTGAGGAATTACCATTTGAGATGGAGACATAGGAGAACCTAAGTCTCTCATAGAATATGGTGGACTATCTGCCATCATAGCCAAAGCAGCCATGTCTTGTTTAGTTATTTCAGAATCTTTCAATACAGATAAGTATTCATCGAAAGGCGGATTTTGTGCATTAACACAAGAAAGAACAACTTCTGTTCTCAATCGTACTAATTCATCATTCATTTTTCCCACCTCACAGGCGGGCATAGACTTGCTCAATCAAACCCGCAATTTCATCAATTGCACCCAACTGACCTTGCGTTGCGTTCTTTTTCAAATCCATAAGTGAATCTTCAATTGGTTTTACACTTGAGAAATGTCCACCTGAATGAGTAAGATGCATATGTAGTGAAGATGCATTGACATCATAACCTGTTTGTGCTACACTAGGCATTTTTGCAACTTCTGAAATGAATGTTCTTTTTGTTCCTTCTTCAGTATATGGCATTACTTGATTAGTACCAAATCCTGCTGCTCTATTTGATTCACCTGATACTTCATGGAAATGAGGCATACCATTACTTACATTAGGTTCAACTTGATATTTCTTAATGTCTTTTTCTTTCTTAGGATTACAAGTAGGGCAATCATCTTCTTTACACCCCATTTTACAACCCATACGATTGACGTTCTTTTCAATACCTAATTCTTTTTCAATAGATTTTAGTACGCTTAGTAATCTTCCTTCAGGGGTTTCTTTCATTGGGTCAAAATATTTCATCTATATGCCTCCGTATATGCTCTCATTAAATCTCTACCATCAAGATCTAGTAGTGTTGCCACATTTCTAACTGCCGACATTACATCCATCCCTTGTTCTACTAAATCTCTTACTTCTGCAACAAAAGCCGCAACACCTTCCGGCCCTGAATTATCAACAGCATTACCTATCGGTAAATCTTCTTTAACAAGACCCCACGCTTCTTCAAAACTCATTATCTCATCTCACTTTCTAAGTCTTGCCACTCTCTTAATTCATCATGTCGAGATTTAGTAATCATATCGCCGCTACCTGAAAATGGGCCAACATTAGTTGCCATTGGATTAACATCTCTATTGAGGGGGTCAAATGTTTCATCTGCATGAGGAGTAATGAATGCTTGCCACCCATTTCTCTTCATCATAATTGTAGGATCTTCTGCTGCTTTGATTAAATCAGCGTTTTCTAATTCAAGTTGTTGAACTTGAGCCTTTAGAAGTTTCACTTCTTCTATCATCTCTTTTAGTAATTCAACAGATTCTGCTTCTGATGACATTACATTCGCCTCATATTTCCTTGAGGACTAAAAACAGGGCTTGCTGTTCCCGCCATTAGTCTTTGATTTCCTGTTGGACTCATAGATTGCATAGGATCATTCATTGTAACAGAACTATGGCCTTCATTTACTTGTAGTGCTGCTGCTTTAATTTCAAGTAAAATGCCACTTAATTTATGAAGTTTTGCTTGGATTGGACTTAAAGCATCAGTAACAACCCCCGCTTTTGCTTGTTGTGATATGGCTTTGTGAACTTGCTGTATCAAATCTCCTTGCATATCAAACGAGTCTATTAATTGGTGAATTGCTTCGCCAACCCCTGAATAATCTCCTTCTCCCGGTGTTAATGGCATTGTTGCACCATTTGGGCCGGGTGTATTCATAGGAGGTTGTTGACCCATAGATGCAGCCATAGGGTCATTTTTGATGAGCAAACTATCAGATATTTGCAAAGCCCTTAATCGGTCTGCAATTGAACCTGTTTGTTTCCATGTCATCTAAATCACCTCAATATACAATGTGTGGTCTGTAAATCTTATCTGTTCGACCTGCACGAACAACACCCAATGCAATAGCACCGTCATTTGCATGGAAGTCGTTTTCTGTATTGACGTGTTTGATAATAGCCCCTAAATCTTGGTCGGTAGTGGTATTAGCCATCTGTTTTGCAAGACTATCATGCAAATCTAAATCACTAGATACTACTGCTAATGCATTCAAAGCATCCTTCAAATGTTTCGCTATATCATCTCTATTATTCAAATCAATAGCCTTTTGCATTGCATCAATTGATGCTTGCGCTTTTCGTGCCATTGGATCCATTTTGCTTATTATTCCAAACCCTTCGCTCATGTCGCTCACCTTATTCTAGTTATACCATGCTTAATGAGAATTGCCCTTGCCCTCACCACGTTGCCCGCCTAATCCTAGACGGTTTAATCGAGCATCAATTATCTTTTCAGATGATGATTTCATGTCTCTCTTATCGCCTTTTTTGCTTGAAACACTTGTGCCACCTTCGTTACGTTTTACATATTTAGGAGATGAACCTGCTGTATCTCTAAATCTTTGGCTTTCGTCTTGTAATTGACGTAGTGGTGGTATCTCGTGAGGGATGGCCTTTACCATTTTCCAAGCCTTCTCAAATGCGGTCATATATCATCCATCCATTCATTATAACAATCAGGACATACCATATCCCAATACCTTACTTTGCCTGTGTTTTGTTCACACAAAGGGCATTGAAGATGCTGATTATTTAATTGTTCTTTCGCAGAAATTGAATCAATAATCCAATCGGCTTCTTCGGGGTCAAAATTAGGGTTATCCCAATTGGCTTCATGACATTGAGAGCAAGCCAATGCAACATAACGAACTACACCCTTTGATCCGCAATCAGAACAATTAGAATCCGCTTTTGCAATATCCCAAGCCTTCTCAAATGCGGTCATTCTAACTCATCCTCCTCAGATTTTTGAACAGGTGGTGCTACGGGTGGTGCGCCCCCGCCGCCTTGTGCTGCCGCAGCCTCTTGCTGTTTTGCTTGGATTTCTTCGGCAGACGGCTCTCTAAAGTCAAAGTTCAGATACTTATCATCAATCTGATCTCTTAACATAGCCTCATATCCTGCTTGCTTCATCTGCATCATGTTACGGATAGCCATCTCATCTCGGCGCAGTTGCATGATTTCATCTTCTTCTTCATGTGGTGATAGAGTTAATGTCCATTCTGTAATACTAAATGCTTCCATGATTGCAGGGAACACAATACGGTTATACACGGATTGAGCATATGATATTGCCCTATTGCTTACAACAATCTGCATACCCTCATTATTCAAACCACCGCCCGATACATCATTCATGAATACATTTGATACACCATAGTATGCAGATATACGCTGTCTAATATCATCTTTGATTGGTATGTATTGTAACTCTTCAAGCGTGTCCATCATACGAACATACTCTATTCCACCTCTACCTGATTCTGTTTCAACACCTATGGTCGGCACATAGTTAGGATCACGTTCAAGATGTTCTTGGATATTTCTTGCTGTTCTTTCGACAGTTTCCATGTTTGATGACTTGATAACCATGATACCTCTAGGCATTCTTCTCTTTTGGTATGCTGAATAAACATAGTTATCCATAGCAATCAATGTATTGACTTGTCTCCACATAGTAGCAACAGGACTTCGACCATACAGTTTCGATGGCGACCATTTGCTAATGTGTATCACTTCACCCTCAGTATATACTTGCCCGTTTCCAACACCTGCAAGATTCATGTAATGAATTGGCACAACAGGCATACCCGATACAGGGCATTTGCCTTTGGGGTCGCTTGTTCTAAATGAACGGTCAATAAGGCTAGTATATTGTGTGCCTCCTCTAATTCCTCTTTTATCTGAAAGAATACGCATGAATATAGGGTCAGCCCTTGATACTTCACGAACACGGAAAAATTGAGGTTGCTTAGTCTCAGGATCAACAAAGTATTCTTTTGTAAGAATTATGTAGGCATCATCTACTATATTCAAATCCATTTCTACTTCACGAAGAACATCTACAAAGTTTTGAGTCATTCTATTGCCGCCTTTCAAGATTGCATCTGCATATTCGATTTGGCCTCTATCCGGTTTTCGCACTTCTCCGCCACATGATTTACATTCTTGCAGTTGTTGTTGATACTCTTCCCCGCATTCTTTGCACTTGCAAACAAACTTAGCATCCCAATCCCAACCTTTTCTGAATGTTTCAACAGAAAGATGTTGTAAAATAGAACGTAAGACCATACATTCGTAAGCCGCAGCATACAATGCAGGTATAGTAATTCCTTGTAATAATGCAGGTTCTTGAATACCTTGTGTAAATAATGGCATGGATGGAATAGGTGTGTTATACCTCTCCATATCTACTCCAATAGCAGAAAACAATCTCTCCATTTTTTTGTCATCAACCATTTATCATCACCGCCTCTCTTTTCCTTGTCATCTCTTCGTCATCAATTCTTTGAGATTTTAGTAATTGTATTTGTTCTGCTTGGCTCATATTTTCATATGCTAAAACCAAAAGAGCATCTTCATCGCCCCTTAGACCTTTCAACATTTTTCTTGCGTCAGGTGAGTGTCCATTAAGATATGGTTCTGCTAATTCTAAGGCTTTCTTTACTGCTGATTCTCCGTTTATAACAATCTTATTTGAATTAGACGTGATATTAGTAGTGTCTAATTCTTTGCATAGTGCGTCTGCATACCACGGTGCAGTAGGCGCATGAAAACCTAATTCAATTCTAGGGTTAAGTCTAGTATCCATCTTGAATTTTGAATTGTTTTCAATCAAACCTGCAATAAACCGATCTGCATCTTTAATCAATACATCTCTTCTTTTTATGTCATAGAATAAACCTCTACCTACTGATTTACTAAATTGCCCTACTGATATTAAATCGAATAAGAAACCATGCGATTTTATCAACGAAGAGATTTCAGCCGGACTTGCTTGAATTCCATATGATTTCAATGTTTGAGCATTCAATGCACCACGAGCATATATTACTTCTCGACATTTTGTTAGTAGATTCCTTTCACGATTAGATAGGCGTTCTGATTTGTCTATTGTTGTAGTCCATAACAATGCGGCTTTTTCCTTCCCTTGTTCATCTGATGATGTCCATGTTTTTACGAACCTTCTAAATGGCAAATCAAGCCTATCTGAATGTTTATTCAAAGCATCATAATCAAAATCAGTAAGAGGCAACTCATCTACAAGATTAGGAGATACGCCTTTGAAATGACTAATTATTGCTTGCTTCTCCATTTTTAGTAACCCTTGTATGCTATCTAATGTCCTCAAATCTTTTGCTTTGATTAATATCTCACTTAATTCTCTACCTGTCATACCAAAGTTATCAGTAAACCATGTTTTGCTTATTGGAGGAGGTGCAGTAGCCGGTAATACTGTACCGGGTTGTTCAGTAGGTGCAGAACTGCCTTCTTTGTCTGTACCTTCAATACCTGCATTGGCTCTTGCATCTACGGCATTTCTTTGAGCATCTTCTTGCTTTTTCTTCTCTTGTGCCGCAGTTAATGCTTGTTGAGCCATGTCTATTTCTTGTTGTGCAAGATTATTTTCTGCAAACTTAATTATAGAATCAGACAAAGATTCTACACCATTTATGGGTTCAAGATATTCCTTACGCATCTGCCCACCCTAACCTTTTTTGCCATGTTGGGCCATCTAATATTACGATACTTTCTCTATATTCTTTAGTTGCTTGAACTGCTAATGCTAATGCTATTACCATATCATCGTGCGCCCCTAAACTTTCCATTTTACCATTAGCAAGCATGGTAAACATAGACAGTTCGTTTAGTAGAGCGTTCATAAGCCTTCTAGTAGAACCTTCGTCTTTATACGGGATTATGAGATGTTGTTGCTCAAGGTGAAGTTGTAAAGTATGCATGAGTGCTTCTTTTTTCATACGACTCATGTTGAATGGTTTTATCGGTAAATCGCTTATTTCTTTAAGCACTTGATTGAATGCCATAGCGAAGTTATTTGTTTCTAATTCTATTATAACAGGATTAAATCTAGCATTCAATTCTATGATTTTCTCTATCTGCTGATTAAAATTCATATTCTTTTCATGGTGAACATGAACTACCCGCTTATGCCTATTTTCATCCATTGCAATAACTAGCATACAGGTGTAGTCAGCCCTTCTATCTGCACTTATCGCAGGATCCCAACCAATGTAATAATTCAGATTTTCTTCAGTTTCAGGATAGTAAGATAACGCATATTCTTCATCTTTTGCTGCTTCAAGAACATCTTCAGGGAATAAACTTGAATCACTTGCTATTGGTTTACATAGATACTCTCTTGTAAATGCAATAGATGTCATTTCACCTCTTCTAACATTCAACGCATCTAAAGACCATCTCTCAGGCCATAGTGGTTCTCCTGTTACTTCATTGATTGCAGGGTATTCTCTTACACAATACCCATCAAGACCTTTTAATTCTGAGTATAAATCAGTAAACGAGAATGGAGTACCTACAACGCACATTTGGGCAGTATGGTGAAGAACAGGTAAAAGAGCAGTATAAAACCATGTAGATATAGCCTTTAATTGTGTATCTGCTTCACTAGATAGAATATCGTCTAGTACCACTATGTCAGGGTGCGCCCCTCTCACCGCTTTACCGATAGACATAGCACGAATAGAAGATTTATTGGTGAAACGGAATAATTGTTTTGCCCATCCTCTTGCAGGTTTTAGATGCTGCAAAGCAGGAGTTGTCTCAATCAATTCATTCATTTTACCCATGTGGTCTATTGACTGATGCTGACTGTGGCTGAAGAATAGCACTTCAGTATTAGGATTGTATGCCATTTTCCATAATAGATATACTCTAAAGAATACAGATTTGCCATGATCTCTACTTGCTATAACACATACTTTGTTATTGTTTTCAGCGTTTTCATACCATTCCTTATGGAAATGTGCTAATTGAAATCCGCATATATCTTCAAAAAAGAACTTGAAATCACGCTTCCCCATTTCCCAATCTATCTTACTTGTGAGGTCATTGATGCCTTCACTCATTTTTCCACCCCGTAGGCAACAAACTCATATTATCAACAACGGGGGTATCTGTATTTTTGAAAACCGATGAAGGCAGCAATGACAAATCATCCCCCTCGTTTGTCTCAAAACCTTCGATTGCGTTTGGTTGTTCTTGTTTGATTAGGTCAATAGGAGGGGTAAATGCAGGTGGTGCAACAAAACCCTTTGGTCTTTCTTTTTTTATTGAAAAGGCAGACATATCATAGAATGGATTGGCAAACGGGTTCTCGACTATTGTTTGAATGCCTTTTTCAAAAACTTCATCATATTCATCATATCCATGATGTTCAACTAAATCGTCTTGATTATTATAGAATATCTGTTTCGCTCGTGTATGGGAACGATGTTGTTCATCTTCGACTATCTCGTGTAGGAATTCAATAACATCAGAAGGAGTATTTGCATTAATCGCACCTTCATTCAAAATATCTCCTATGGTTTTATTGTTAGAAAAAGTTTTGGCAGGTTTCTTATTTTGACCTAATCCAACCTGTTCGGCTACATTGATACTGTCTTGAATCGTTTGTTCTAGTGATGTTCTTTCACGAGCCGCTTTTATTTCTTCAGTTACAGTTTTAGGTTTATCGGGCATAACAACTTCGGGGTCTGCACCGCTTAAATCTGCTAACGGTATTTCTGCAACAACCTTTTCATTAGATTCGGGCAAATCAGATTCGGCATCGGGTACATTTATCAAAAGCATATCAATCAATTCAGCAATGTTTTGCTCTCGTGTTGCTTCTCTTATCTTCTCCGCCCGATTTTCTTCAATTGCTTCCTCATAGGTTTTTGTATCCATTTGAAGATACTTCGGTTCGTCATGAACATTGTCTGTCGAACCTTTATCATATACTTCATGTTCTGATTCAGGATGATTTTCAACAGTTACTCCCTCGCCTTCTCCTTCTATTGGCGGTGCTTTAACTTCAGTTGTAGCATTGGTTCTTATGTTATCAAGCGCAGCAGCGTGTCTTGGCGGTTTAGGGGGTGTCATTTTTGGTTGGTATCTATCTAAACTTGAATCAAACCAATCAAAAACAGATTTTTCTAAACTCATTTCGCCTTTGGAAAATTCCCAAGCAACATCAAAAGGGTCAGGAACGGGCAAACCTAATCGCCTCCGTTGAATCAATTTCACGATAATAAGATTGCTGCTTTTGTAAAGAATATAAATCGTGTATCTTTGATTCTAAATCATAACTGTTTCTAACTTGCTGTCCACTCGCAATTGCTTGCATATCTTTTTGGCCTTGTTTTCTTTGATTCCGATTATACAACCCTCTCGCCGCACCGGACATACCAAATGTAAGCATATTTGACATCAACCCTGTACCAAAACCGCCTTTGGTATTCATTTTTGCTTCGGCGGCATCTACTGATTGCTGACCCAACTTTTTCTGTGCTTCTTGTTGGGCGTAATTATTACCCGCAGGAGGTGTAGTACCCGCAGGGGGCGTAGTGCCATCGGCAGGGGGCGTAGTGCCATCGGCAGGGGGATTTTGATTGTTAGGATTATTAATCCCATCTCTTCTTTTATCACCAATTGCTTGTTGTCTGCCGTCATTATATTGTGCTGCTTGTTCTCGTGTTTGTTCGGCAGTTAGACCTTCTCTATTCGCACCGCCCTGTGTTACATTATCCCAAACGCCTTGCAAACCTCCTTGATCGCCTGTTAGGGGCTTGCCTTGTCCACCCAAAACCTTCGGCGTAACTGATTCCAAATAGCCTCTACCCATATTTTTGAGATTAGACATTGCACCACCTGCTACGGGCATATATGCAGGGGCGTTAGGGTCAGGGGGGGTTGAATTATTTTGGTTTTTATTGTAAGCATTCAAAGCAAGATTACCTAATCCACCTGTTGCCATTCCCAATGCAGCGTGTGCGCCAAATTTTGCTGCACCTTTTGCTGCACCTTTCATTCTATCCATCATACCCGGTTTTTGATTAACAAGTTGTTCGGGTTGGTTTACATTTGCCGAATCTCTTGGTTGTGTTCCTGTATTATCAACAGGGTTCAATGAACCAAAATCAGTTTGAACCTTTTCTTGGTATCCTTCGTAGGGAGATTTCCCATTCCATGCTCTTTCATAAGCAGTACCCCTCGCTTGTTTAATCATGAAATAATTGATTAACTCATCTTTTGATTTGGTGGTTAAATTGGTTGCAACGCCATTAACTGCTCGGTTATCTGCTTGTTGAGCATCAAACTCAGCAGTAGGATTGATTACTTTTGTTTTTGTTTCCTTGCTTGCAACTTGCCCTGTTTTGTTGTTTATATCTTCAGTAATAGTGGTTACTCTCTTGATTGGTTGGCCTGTCTTATCATCCAAACCATCTCCATTAGCATCTTGTTGTTCGCCACCTTGCTGCATTTGTTTCTCAAACAAACGTGCTTGAAGAATCAAATTATCCATTGAGGCTCACCTTCACTAATTGAACGTCAAGAGGGTCTAGGCCAAAAGACTTCGCTATGTTTCTCCAATCTCCTCTTGTATGATAAATAGTTATTACATCATTAGTGGATCGTTGAATACGACTTGAAAGTATTGTTATATCGGTTGGCGAAGATATATCCATTTTCCTTATATCGGTAAAATCTGCTAACACGGTTTCAGCCAACCTCATTTGAACCCCTTCAAGATAATCTTCAAACATTGATTTTTCTAATTCCTCAATGTTTAATCCATTAGTTAATGATGTGAATAATCTACTCAATGATTCGGGATTCATTGTAGCAGCCCGCCTATCACGATAGCCCGTATCAGACAATGGTTCATTAGAGTTTATACCGAGTTCAAATTTCCTTCTATTGATTTGATTAACTAATTCTGCGGGCAATCTATTGATTCTTGGCTGATTTCCAACATTTACTATTCTTTCAGCATTAGGTTCGGGAGTTATACGGGGTGCGTTAGAACCTACCTTTATTTGAGGCGGTATAACAGGCTCTTTCATTCCTGTTTCAGGGGTGGGTTCTAAAGGAATATCGGTGGGAGTTTGTTGTTGGTTCATTTGACTAATTAAGTGTGCTAATTCTTGATGAGTATTATTTTTAGTCCTACCCTTTTTTGTATTTGCCTTTCTATACAATTGTTCTAAAGTTTGTTCATCTATCCCCATGTGTTCTTCAAATGCACGTTTTACTTTTTTAGGAAGTGAGCCAAACGTACCATATGATGACTTTCCTGAGCCGTAATCCATAAAATTTGCAAAACCCGGAGATAACGAATGTAGTTCGGGATGAAGTGTATCTCTCCAATTTGGCGGGGTTGGGCTTCCCTCAACACTTATTTCTTTTCCATCTACTAACATTTCACCATCGGGGCTGCCTTGCCCTGCATCTACCATTGCTTGTCTTTCTGCTTGTCTATCGTTATACTCATGCATTGAAGCATTATCAGAATGGTGAATAGGATTCATATGATGGAACATACTTTTCAAATTTCTAACATCTTGAACGGCTTCAGTAGGATTAGTATTACCTTTTATTGTGTTAAACACTTGGCCTAAAAGTCCTCTATCATTCAAATTAACTGTATTCTTATGGACATAATGTGCAGGAATAGATAAATCATCAATTTTTCCTTTACCCTTTTTAGTTGGAAGAAATCCCAATTCTCTTGCAGCAGGGCCGTACCATCGTGCATAAGATTCTTCCCGCCCCCCGCTATGTTGTTTGGTGCTAATTAATCTAGTTACTAATTTACCTTGTGAATTTCTAGGATTAAAATGTGTGCTGTTGGCTTTTGTTTGGTCGTAAATTTTACTTGCAACAGCGTTTCTATATTCCATCCTCAATTCGCCGCCTTCTGTAAAAGGAAGGGGTTCGTTAGTTCCATTCATTTGATTTTGCTTTCTTGCTGCCTCATTAACTAACTTAGCACCTTCACCTAATGCTTTTTTACGAATTTGGGCTATGCCGGGATAATTTTGCAAATCAGGATTATTCAATATTCTTGCTTCCTCTTTTGTTATTTTTCCTTTCAATGTCGCCATATGTATTGCATCTTCTTCATATGGATTCAAACCTGTATCATTAAAATCAGGATCTAATGAATGGTGTAATGCGCTGTTAGGGTCGCTTAATTCCTGTTCTAATGTTTGCAAATCCATTTGTGAACCTTGTGGATGATTCATCAAAAAATCAACAAGCATATCTAAATCCACAATACCATATGATTTAATCAAAGAATCGGGGGGATGAACAAGAAAATTAGAATGATTGAACATCCATGCTCTACTCAACCCATTCACCTCTTACTAACAATATTGAATGCTAGTGAGGTATCATCAAAGCGATAACCTGCACTATCTTCATCTCGGACTTCTGTTGGCCCTGTTGGTGCAGATGAACGCTCGCTGCTTGCTTGCCCGCCTTTCTTTGAATGTTCATCTAATACAGGAGAGGATTTTGTTAATTTGTTTAATTTATCTAATAACTTTTGAATTTTGTTCTTTAGAGATAATATCTCGGTTCTTGACAAAGATTGTGCTTTTGCTACAAGAGGGTCAGATGTTCCTAATGGGTCGCCTATTGCCCCACGAGCAAGCCTGTCTGCTCTAACTCCTGAATTCATGTTTGTTCCCATTTTTGGAACTCTAGGCATTTTAGTCGAACCTTTTGTTCCGCCTATGAACCCGCCTCTTGTGCTTTGTGAAGATATACCCGTTCCGCCTGTTGAACGGTGGTGAGTCATGGCTCTAGGTAATGCGCCTTGCTCTCTCGCCATTTTAGCATTAGCCAATTTACGTTGATATGCCACCGGATCACGAAGTCTTAACGGAATACCTTCTGCTCTTGATGCCCCACGCATTCTTAGAGGAATACTTCTCGATACGGGGTTGAATGATTGTCGTTTGGAAGAAGTGTCGAGTTGCAATTTAGCACTCGCTGCTCGTCTTTTAGTTTTTGACTTTGGTTCTCTTCCACCGGATGTGTTGTGCTTACCGCCCACTTTTTTGCCTCTTTTTCCCTTTCTTTTCTTTTTTCGTCTTTTCTTTCGTTTGGATTTTTCTTCATCCTCATCACTCTCCTCATCTTCGTCATATTTTCGACCTTTGTATTTCCTTCTTGCCTTTAACAAATCAAAAGCATCGGATATATCGTCATCGAAACTAGCCCTTATTGCACCTCTCGATGGATGGCCGAATGTAATGTTTGGGGTATCGCTTCTAACAGAACCCACGTTTGCACCTGCTGATGCGGATAAGCCGTTAGCCCCAATGTCCACACCTAACCTACTTTCAAGTAATTGATTTTCATTCTCCATCATAGGGCTTCGACCTATTTCTTGGTCTATCTTACTTGGCCTTACATCTACATGAGTAAGACCCGGAACTAATTCTCTTAGTGCTTGTTCTCGCCTTTTTTTCTTATCTCGTTGATCACGGCTTTCGCCATCTTCGGGCGTTTGCCTTGTATGATGAGATAAGCCATCTGCGTTCTCATTGGGATTAACATCTAAATCACCATAGTTACCCATTTCTCTACCATTGAAGCCGCCCGTAAACTCTTGTGTTCTTGGCCGCCATAGATTACCTATATCATTAGGAGTCGAACTTACTTTGATGATTTCATCACTCATTTATACAGACTCCCTTTACTACTATAACCATGATACCTATGTTGCATTTCTGCACCCCTATGAAGATTATGTAAATATTTGAATGAAAATTGCACCTTCAATGGTAAATCAAGATACCAATTGAATAAATGTCCTATGTTATGATATGGTTTAGCGATATAAACAAACTCTTGTTTTAATTCTTTTATTGCTCTCAAAACATCCATAAACTCAGTTACTGAACTGTCGTTAGACATGAAATCAACTATTGCAAACCTGCAAGCCATAACAGACATTAATGCTTGTGATGCTGTTTCTTTTACACCTTCGTGATCTTCGGAGGGTAATGAACCAATCATGCCTTCTACCCATCTTTCTAATACGAAATCTAATCCATCTAATAAATCAACTAACCTTGCTTCGCTTTTAGGATATTCACCATGCAAAAGCATAGAATATTCTGAATCTTTTAACATTAATGAATGTATTGAGCGTGGATGATGTTCGTTATCATCATCGTCTTTTGGCAACCAATTCATTCTCCAAGCACCCCCGCTTCAGCCAATGCATTTCGTAAAACACGCCATTCATCAGGAGACTTCTCGGCAAAGTGCGCCTGTATCACGGTGATAACAGATACAGATTGGTTTTTATCAATTACCTCTACTTTATCCATCCACACCGCTAAATCATTAAGCGTATCTCTTACTTCACGATGTATCTTTACTGCTAATTCCACATCTTTAGGATTAACTACATCAGTACCGCCTAAGAACTGTTCTTCAACACGGTCAATTTGTAATTCATAAATGCGGTCTAATCTGTTCATGTTTTTTTCAATACGAACCAAAGAATCTTTTGTGCTTTCTAAGGCAGAAGGTATCATCTCCAAATCTACTTGTTTTGAAATTATAGGTTTGATATGCTTTTCCATATGTTGTGTTATTATCGTTTCTTTTTCATTTAACTCATATGCAAAATCTTCAACTGAGGCTCGACCATCAATAATCGCCGCTTCTATTTCACTTCTCTCAGGATGCGTACAAATACTACAATCTTGATTACTATTGTTGTAATATTCACCCGAATGCCGCCTCATATGGCGATGAACTGTACCTGATGCCCATCCTTGATCTTTATCTAAATCTTCATTATCAACTAATCCTGTTCTTACTTGACGTTCTAAAACATCTCTTTCAGGATGTTGACAAAAGGGGCAATTATTTCTTGTCTTACGCCCCGCCATGTCATCTTAACTCCTAACCATCATTATTGGGTCTTACGCTTCTTCTTCTTTGAAAGGTAATGGCTCAGAATGCTTTTTCATGTGTATTCCGCAGTAACCCATAGATGATTTTTCATGCTTTCTTCTCTTGCATCTTTCACCACTAGATACGTTAGAAATACACCTCATCGCATCTGAAGGATTACGATAACATTCTACACATACTTGAGTGCCATATTTAGATTTCTTTCTCATCCCTTTACCGCATTCTACGCATTGATATTTGGCCTTTTTTACGCCATTATCATTATTCCATTGTTCTAAAGCAGCCATCGCATCAGTTAAATCAACTTTACCATCTTCATTGACATCTAGTTTATTTTGTATTTTCTGCATTGTAGTCGGTTGTCTGTTCGGCATCCTGTATTGAGGGGTAAATCCCCCGCCCCTATACATTGAAGGGGCATTACCGAAAGGAAGCGTATGTGCGACCTGCGACTACAAAAGTAAGCATCAATCCCATCAGCAAAAGCATAGATTGTGTAGGAGACATACTTGGCCCTTTGTAAATAAGAATAACCATATTAAAAAGCATAAACGCAAGAATAAAAATCATAGTTGCACTTTCAACCATTATTTTGTTAGGACTAAGCATTTGTATAGTAGTATCCATTGGGTTCAAACCACCATGATACTGAATCTCTTCATCGTTTTTTAATCTACTTCTCTCCATATTCATCATCTCCTTAAAGAAGTGCTGCTGCACCTGCACCCATAGCCCCATAGCCGCCCATTCCTTGTGCTTGATTACCGATCATGCCGCCAATTAAACTACCTAAGAATCCGGGCTGAGGTTGCCCATTGAGCATATTAGAAATTGGGTTGTGAGCAGAAAGCAACATTTGTATTTGTTGTTGATTCATTTGAGTCTGCTGCATACAACCTGTTTGCAAACTTTGCATGGTTAATCTAATGTTTTCAGCAGACATAGATACGAGGTTAGTAGGCAAAGAGTTTGTATCTAAAGTAATATTCCCATCAGCATCTGTTTTGAATGTTACATTAGTAAAGAAATCTTTCATAGCCAATGTCATCATTTCAGAAAATAAATCCATTAAAAGACCCATACTATTAGTTTGTATAAATGCCGCAATAGGGTCATTATACTGTAAAAGTCTAGCAGTTGCTTGAACAGGATCGTTTGCCATTGCTTGCATCATTGGATTTTGTGCCATCTGTTGCATCATCATGGGATCCATTTGCCCTGTCATTCCGTTATTCATCATCATACCACCGCCCATAGCAGGTGCTGCACCAAAAGTGCTTGGTGCGCCAAATTGCTGTGTAGGTGCTTCATTGCTTTTACTAAACCAACCCATTTTTATTCCTCATTTTTTATGTTCCCGCTATTGGTGTTGTATTAGGGGAAAGGGTATTGCTTTGTGGTTGTTGCGGTATTCCTCCACGAGAATTAGGCATTTGGGTAGGTATTCCTATAATCCCTTGTTGTTTCATAGAATCTTGTATTTGCAAGGCTCTTAAATCAAAAGTAACAGTTACTATATCAGCAACACCTGTTATTGGATTTGGATGTTGAGTCAAAGTAACGCCTTTTTTGTATTTTACATCTTGTTGCACCATTTTGAAAAATGGCTCATATTTAACTAAAGATTCTGTTGTTGCTCTATTCTCGGTTTTGTTGCGAGTTAATCCCGGCACTCTTAGGAATTTTGTTCCTTTTGCAACGGGGCGAGAAAATCCATCGTCTGCTAATTCTTCTTCCGCCATTATCTGTTTTAATGTATGAAATATATGTAAATGAGCAGGGCAAAGCGTACTATTCAACTCATCCCCATGATCCCCTTGTGTTCTTGCATGAGGTTTACGGCTTGAACCATCTTCATTCATCCAATACAAATCAGCAAGGGATAATCCTGTATCGTCATCAATAATATGACTGTAAGCATTATCTCCTTCTACAAATCTTCTTACATCTACTCCGCAACAAGCACATTCTGTTGCACCATTATATCTGTATATTTTATAGAATCCTAAATTGTATCTTGGCGGCCTTAATGCTCTCCTTAACATTTTAATGTTCTTTTTTCTTGCCTTTCTTGGGTTTTTAGGGTTTGTAGTTAATTGTATTTCTACTGTTGGAACTACGGTTGTATCATTTTCTAATTCTCCTTGTGAACCCATGTTTGCTAATTCTGCTTTTTGTTGGGCTTTTAACATTGCATAATTGATGCCCGTTGTTGCCGCTAACTGTTGTAATTGTTCATCAGTTAGTCCGGCTAATCGCACGTTTGGATTCCACCCCGGTATGAAACTCATAGCCCTGTCAGACCTGTTAGACTCTTTAAGATAGCGGCTTTTTAGATTGCTTCAATTAGATTTACCATTACTTTCTCAACATTCAGCCCATGTTGTGCAGATATTGCTTCGACTTTTGCTTGAACACCTGCTTTTCTTAAATCTCTTAATTGTTGTTTGAATGGATAAACTATGGGATGTTCTCTTTGCAATTCGTGCGCCCATAGGTATTGTGCTTGAGGACTCCACCACGCATCCATTTTGTTTATTAGAAAACAAAACATATCGGGTTTGTACCCATTTCTTGCATTTTTTCTTGCTTTACGAGAAATTGCTTTGGTTCTATCTTTTCCTGTAATATTATCCACAAGATATTGCAAAGAAGCAACGGCCTCTTCTCTAAAGTTAGGATGTGTCAAAACTCTATGATCCACCATAAAAAATACAATATTTACTTGCCTACCAAACATATCTTCTATCCATAAATTCTTGTATTGAGTATGACCTCCTACATCAGCACTAGATATTGGATGTCTTTCTCTTTTGTATTTTATTTGTTTACGGTGAGCAGTTGGTAGTTTATATTGCCCATTTACTATTTGATGACTTGTCCTAAACTCTATGGGTATGGGTTCAATATCACCGGGAACTGTAAGATATTGGTCTAATGTTGTTTTCCCTGTCATGCTAGGGCCATAAACACCAATCTTGTATGGCTTTAATGTTCTATAAACTCTCTTTATCATATGCCCTGCGGCAATTATTATATGACCTGCTAAGACTGTGCTACTGATGGGGTTTCACCCCCTGTTCGATAGCCACTCCCAAACTTGTGTAGGGCTTACATCTCCTAAATTGTCTAAGAAGAAAAGAGATGCAAAAGTTAGGACTACGCCGCCCACTAACGCCACTACGGTACGCACCCATCCGGCAAGCCGTTCCATCCTACGTTCATAGGCATTTTCCGCAAGTATCTGAGACATGGCCTCAGTTTGCCTTTCTTGTTTAGTGCTAAACGGCCAAACCAAATGCAGCCCCCCACTTATTGTTTATCATTATCCGAACCATCATTAGGGATTCCAAATAGTTGTTGCCCCGTAACTTGTTGATATTGTTGTTCATAATCAGAATACATCTGCTCACGCTGCATTCTTCGTGTTGCTATCTGCATTTGATTACGCATCCACTTGTCGTATCTTGTACCTTGTTGAAACTCAGCCCTCATTGAAAGTGTATCTTTAATTCCGCCTACTTGGAATAGAACCATTGATATACAAAGGAAACCGAAGGTAATGAGGCCGTATTGCAGACCCATCTCTCCTGACGAGGCAGTTGGCAGATACCAATCTAAATGCGATACAGTAACTGCGACCCCTGTAAGCAAAGATTGCCATAAAAGCATAGCAATCAGATTTATATCAATTCGTTGGCTATCATTTGCCCACGGAGGTAATCCTCCCATTGGCGGTGGTTGTTGCATAGTCATTTTATTTTCCCTCACTCTCTAAATGGCGGAAATACATTTCAATAGCATGATTTAGGTATGAAGATTTAGATTCTCTACCTCTTTTTGACTCCATCAAATGCCATAGATCATCTCTTAGGATAATCGAAACGTGCTTCCCCATAGAGCGTTGTGATATATGTTAGGGTTATTACGGTTGTCATGTCTGACGGTTCAGAATAGTGTTTTCTAACTAATAAAATCAAATGCGGTCATTCATAGCCCTCTTCTTCTTTCAAATAGTTTTTCATATAGGCATCGAAACTTTTTGTGTCTAAATGATCATCTCTAAACTCTTCATCATTCATGGCAGATATTATTTTTCGCTTTTCCAATTCAAATAATCGTTTATATCCTTCACCGTCAGCCATTCCGGTTTTAGGGTCATAACCATAATTATTATCTATACCTTTTTCAGCCAAAGCACGATGAACCAAATTGTTGATTGTTTGTGCGGCATTCATAACATACGCTTGATTTACTTTTTGTTGGTGTTGATCTTCATCAACAAAATTTAACATATCAAATATCTCCATATCATCTTCATTATATTCTCCCCTACCTATGGAATTGTAGCGTTCTTCAAGATTGGCTTGTAATTCATCATCTAATATTTTTTCCCAATTAACATCATCCCAAGTTCTTTCATTATCTTTTAGTTCCTGTTCAATCGCACTACCCTCAAGCATTTCAATCATCATTTCTGCAAAAGAATCATGGTCTAAATTGTCGTTAGATATGGCATTTTCTACAAAATCTTTTCTCATTTGATACAATCCATAATCGTTATCAAAATGCAAACCTACACGCCATGTAGTATTTTCACGCCTAACATTAGGATCAGGATGATAGCCTATCTGCCCGTTTCTCTTCATAGCATCAATCATGGCTCGCTCTTGAGTATCCATTAACTCATCGCTTTGTTCGGATGTCAAACCTTCATAACCACTATATTTTGTTTCAAAATCCGGCACTTCATCAAGTATATTCTGCATTGGCTCTATGTCGTCAAAAGGAACACCTAATGCATCCATAGCCTCAAATGCTTGATTAAATGCATCCTTTTGTTCGTTAGGAACAATTTCTACATTTTTTGAATTTTCATTAACATATCTTTGAGCGCATTCGGGGTAATGTGAGAAATACCAATTGCCATCTCCTATTTCTCCACATAGAGGGCATTTTATCTGCCCATCTTCTTCTTTGACTAAACCCCACGCTCGGTCAAAGGCTTCGCCCATGATGCCCGTTTATGTCAATCCTTGATAAGGTGTAGGGAGAGGGGGGAGAGATGAAAAACAAGATGATGAGTCCAAGAACCTTATCGAGCCATGCCAATGATGATAAGATATATCCTCTCCCTACAATATTTGTAAAAAGACAATCATTAATCAATCATTCTTGAAATAACGTAGAAAACGCCCAAGCAAACGGATATATCATTACTATTAGTAAGGCTAATGCAAGAGCCGAAAAAAACTCTTTATACAATTCTGCTTGTAACTTCATTCCCAATCTTCAGGTCGTGTGATTCGTAGTTTAGGTTTAGGTTTTGCGTTTTCTCGTCTTGCTCTACTCAAAGCACGATCTAATGCGTTTCCATTACTTCTTGTTGGTAGTGGTGTTCTGTTTCTCAAAGCCTCTCTTGCTTTATCATTACGAGCATTTAGCCTATCAATATCTTCTTGACTCCATTTTGCTTTCTCTCGATTTTCTTTGAAATTAAAACTTGTATCCCAATCTGCTGCTTTAGCGATACCCCAAGCCGATTCAAAACTATCCTTGCTTCTGTTTAGGTCTTGCCAATCAGGATGGAAGTTTCTTTTAGGATCAAAACTACCTTTCCCATGATGGGGGTATTCACGATTACTAAATATTGCTTCTTCCATACGTTCTTTTTCTTCTTCCATACGTTCTTTTTCTTCATCTTCGTATTCTTGAACTATTGCAGAAGCACATTCAGGACAATGTGCGCCACTTTGACTCATTACATCATTATATGCGGGATGTATATCATCATCCATATCGCCCCGATAACCGGGATAACCGTATTCATCATTTGTCATACATTCTTCACAAATGTCTTTACCGCATCTTTCACAACCATATTGATTACCATCAGGGATTGAGACTCCGCAATCACCGCATTCAGGATCATCATCATACTTAGCAACGCCCCAAGCCTTGTCGAATGCTGTCAAAAGAATTGCCTCCAATTACCTTTTTCATCCATTTCTGCTTGGCCGCCACAATGCCCACATCTACCTGTTGATTTCATCCATTTCTTAGCACGACCCATACCTCCTTGTCCGAAGGCCATTTCATTCATTAATTCACCATATAACTCTTCTATATCTTCATCAGGATTATTTTTTATTTCTTCTTTAAGGCGTTCTTCCATGTAATCTCTTTTATCTTGTTGGCTCATGTTACAATCGCATGACTGAGATTGATACCAATGTTGTGCTAGTGCTTCATCCTCATCCATTTCAGTAGGTTGTTCTGCTCTCCATTTAGAATAAGGCAAATCGGTACGAGGATATTGATCATCCATATCTCCACTAAAATAAGCCTCTAACCACTCATCTAATGAATTGAAATATTCAGAATTGAAAGGACTTTTAACGACATCCCAAGCCTTGTCGAATGCTGTCATATTAATCACGCACCTATGTGGCCGGACATCCCGCCTGAATATACATATTCTCTTTCATCTGCCCTTTTACATCTTTGAGAACAATAACTGCTGTTAGACATACGGGGTTTGTTACACCTTCTACAAGTGTTTTTTGAAATATCCCAAGCCTTGTCGAATGCTGTCATCTTAATCATCACTCGCCGTGCGTGTTACATTATGCCACCGTTCAACCCTCGGCCAATCCGCAGGTTCAACCCGTTGTATCCATTCAATCATATCCATATCGTGCAAGTCATCAGCCCTGTCATCTATCTCTCGTTGTAATTCCCGATCACATGAAGTGTAAAATCCTTCCAACCCCTCATCCAATTGCCACTTTACGCCTTCGCAATACTCCGGCGTTCCGCCTATTTCATCACAGAATGTGCAAGGGATGACAAAACCATCAGGATGTTCAGGGGCATCTATCTGAGACAACAGCCCGCCGTGCAAAGGCGGATCATCCGGCCCATAAGAAAACTCATGGTATCTGTCGGCCATTTCCTGACTATCATGCACATCCCAATTGATGCGATTCTTTGGCGAACCATCTGCCTTCACGATTTCCCAAGCCTTGTCGAATGCTGTCATCTTCACATCTCCATTATTTTTTGCCTAAGTGCGATAAGAGCCTCGGCATTACCAATGGCTACCGCCTCGTCAAAACCACCTGAATCTCGTGCATCTCTCATCTGTGCCACTTCATCGGTTGTAAGTCCTGTAATGCCTTCTTCTCTAATTACATCTATGAGTTGTTCATTGGTTAAACCGTGATAACCGGGTATATTTTCCGAAACTATGGCTAAAAGCCTCTCCATTGATTGATATGTTCCATCTCCATCTTCATCAACAGGTGGCCCTTCCATTCTTCTAGTAGGAGATACATATTCATCACCCTTCACGATTTCCCAAGCCTTATCGAATGCGGTCATATCTATCTCTCCCAATCATGCGGCGGATCATGTCTATCAAAGAAATACTTAGAACCACTCCAACAATCCATACTACAAAACGGCCCTTTTTGTGAATCAAATGTTCTGCCCATGTAAATGCCATTATCCTTATCTATCATTTTACGACATCCAAGACACGGTTCTTCATCCTCATCGTTCTTCACGATACCCCAAGCCTTGTCGAATGCCGTCATATTAACACCCAAACTCTTGTCTAAACTTCTGCTCGGCTTCTTCCTTTGAATACCCTTGATACCTCTTTCTCTTACGCTCGCCATCAATTATGCAAGATACTTCGATAGTTTCACGCCCTACTGAAACAGAAACGGGGTTTTCTTCTTTCACGATTCCCCAAGCCTTGTCGAATATTGTCATCTTAATCACCCCATTGTCATATCTAATACTTGATTGTTGCACATAATTCCATGAGGTGTTATGTTCTTTTTACCTATACATGGTAATGCGCCGTATCTGCAAACACTACATCCACCCATGCCTTTCTCAACTTTTTTGTTTTTTAAGGCGTTTTTCATAGGTTCTTTCTTATCACCATCTCCATCGAAATCAAGATAATCCGGTTTAGAACCTTTTTTGCCTTTGTTTATACTAAACCACACTTCTTCAAAAATATCATTAGATTTACTCATTTTATCACTACATCCTTTGCATTTGTACGGCATACCCGACCACATAGGGCCACGTTTACCACAATCGCTACAAGTATCAATTACCTTACCTTTGTAATCGGTCATGGAATGTATGAATGGACATTCCTTCTTAGAGTTTCTTATTGAAAGAATCTATCTAAGTTTTGTTGTTCAGGGAAACCTCTCAATGCTAATAACTCCGCTTGTGCTTTGTTATTGGCCTTTGGTTTTCTAAGCCACGGATGTATATCATAACCTGCATCTAATAGTGCTTCAATGTATTCATAAAGTGGTTCTCCACTATCTTTTCCATACATATAATTAGATATTATAGATGGGCCTTCATGCTGCTCGCCTACTCTAATTACATCTCTTTGAAGTTGGTCGAAATCTTTACCCTCTTTCTGTTCTTTTGTTCCGCCGTAATCTATATCTCTACTAATATATGGCGGGTCTAAATACAATAAATCATGTCTCCCTAATAAATTAGCGGCATCTTTGAAATCACCTTGATGTATTTCAAAGTTTTTCATACGATCTGCATATCCTGTTAAGTCTATTGAACCTGCATCAAAAGGAAACCTTCTAAAGTTTTTATCGCCCGGTTTTACATTTTTACCCGGTTTTCTAAAAGATGGCCTTTTAATGAATCCTTCAGTATATCCTTTTGGTACTGCGTTAGGATATTCTTCATCCCAATCTTTGTATTTGAACATACCTTCAAAATGTTGCATATTAGAACCTGCAAGTAATTCAACCAATTTACGTTCATCTCCATAGTCTAAATCTTCACCAAGAATATCTCTTCTGTATCTTAATTTATTTAAGTTATCAACTGCACGTTCCAATTCTTCTTGATTTTGAGGGATTTTGTTTACTTTCATACCATCTTTCAGATGCCGCATTGTTGTTACTAAATCAGGATTCAAATCATTGAAGAATCCTTTATTCCTGTTTTGACCCAAGACAAAAGAACCGCTACCTCCAAATACTTCAGCAGGTCTTAAATGACTTGCACCTAACTTTTCAGCCAATGCTCTCATTTGGGGTTGTATTTGTGTTTTCCCACCTTGCCAATTTAATACAGTTGGAAGCATTTCATTAGATCCTCTAAATCCTTTAGTTTTTTCCATAAAGGGAATACTTGGGTCTTTACCTGCCATTCTTGCTTCATACATTTTTTTCCACGGCATACCTCTTCTTTTACCTGAGTTTCCCCACGGTAAAGGGGGTTTATGTTTTGGATTTGTAGCCATTACGTGTCTTATCATTTCATCAACATCATTAATATCGTCTGTATTTTTGCCTCCGAATATTATCCCCTTTGACATAATAGTTGGGTCAATGTATTGATTAATAACCTCTCTTGATTCTTTTGTTACTCTCCTACCGATTGCACGAAGTAATGGGTTTTTCCTAGCGATGTTTCTTAATGCTCGTGTTCTCTTTGATGCAGGAACAGGTCGTTTAATGGGATGCATTTGATTGATAAGTCGCCTTGCCGCATCGGGGCTTCTATCATTACGGGCAGAAACCTCTCCTGTTACTGCACCTAATTCGTGAGCAGCGTCAGTATATATTTTGCCTTTTGAGCGATTATATTCATTTAATGGCAATTCTAATGCAGTATGCATCGCCTCATGAGTCAATTTATCTCTTAATGCGGAAATCGCATCTTCTTCTGATAAACCGCCATATCGAGATAGGTTTACTGCTCTCCAATCTCTTCTTGCTTGTTCATCTTCTGAAGATAAATTTGGATTCCAAGCATCAGATAATCTTCTTCCTTTTTGAGGTACACTTGTCGCCCATTGCCCTGCATCAGCATCTCCTCGATAATTTCTATCTGAAACATTGTAACCATGCCTTCTTGCTGTTCTCATACCTCTAATGTCTCTACTTGGCTTCTTTGCTACTTTTCCTGTTCTTCGGTTTCTTCGGCCTTCACGATATGGTTGTTCGTAATCCTGTTGTTCAAAATAGAACTCCTTAGAGACACCCCAAGCATCTTCAAAGGCATCAGTCATTTCGCTCTCTCCTTTCGTTTTCTCTTAGGTTGTAGTTATACATCTCAATCCAATCTTTCAACGGTATGCTTGGTGGTTTTCTGTTAAGAGGGAAGTTCTTTGACTCATTCTCTACGTTTTCTAGTGCGGGCTTTATTTCATAAACATTGCCCGGTTTATTGCGTTTTGGAACAACATACGGGTTTCGGCTCTCATACAGTTCAGGGAATTCTTCTGCTAATTCAGGGAAATACGCCCTCCATTTTGTATATTCTCTTGGTGTTTCAAAGTCTGCACTTTCACCTGTTCTTGTATCTATCTCTCTTCTTGCAAGCGCTTGTGTGCCTAAACGTGCATCTCCTATGTAATCTCCATCCCTATCTTTGATATTCCCCCACCTATCATAATCCGGCTCTACAAGTTTATAATCCGCCAAGATTTCCTTAAGATATTCTCTCAAAATGTTTAATTGTTCATCTCTTGGCAACTCTCCATGATCATTAAATTCATCTAATCCTGAATCACCACGATAAAACATATCTTCATACTTCTGATTCAAGACATCCATAGGATTGCCGAGATTTACTGCATCTGATTCAAGCCCTCTCATCAATCCCAATTTTGCACGAATCTGTTGTTGCCCAATCAACTCTTGTATATTCTGAGGCAAATCCTCAATGCTATTTGGCAACGGGGCTTCACCTGCCTCAATCTTTTTCCAATGCCTGTTAATTGCCCTTCTTGCTTTACTTGTTTCTTTTTTGGCGGCATCTATTTGAGGTTTCATTGGGCGTATTTTTCCTGCGGATCGTGAACCCTTAGTATAACCCGGTATTTGACTTGTTTTTGGATTTTCTAAGAATTCACCCGATTGCGTCATACGGGTCATGGCTGTATCATTCAATGCATTAACTAGGTTGCGTCTAACTTGTTCTGTTTTAGATGTTTCAAAACCTTCTATGTTTGGTCTTTCGCCACCGTCAGATGGAATACTAGGAAGGCCAATGTAATTTCTTAACATTCTTTTCATCCTTTTAGGTTTACTAGATCTAAGACTAGAGTTCCAATTTACTTTATCTGCGAGCCATTTTGTATCTATTGGAGATACATTAGAATGTTTCATTGTCTCAAGATTGGCTGTTCCCCTCGCTCGTGGGTGTTCTCCAATATATGCCATAGTCTCGGCTGCTAAATCGTCATCACGAGTAAGTGCTGAACCAACATCAGCAGGAGGATTAAATGTTAATTCGTCTTTTGCGCCTTCAAATTTAGTATTTCCCCCCTCATGGCTCGACCAACCCGGCCCTGAATCAAATGTTATTCTTCCATCTTTTCTCCCAATGAGAGGAGTAGGCGCACCTCTTCGATTGGAATACTTACTTGAGTATTGCCTGTTTCCAAATCTAGGTCTGCCTTTTCTATCATTAAATGTTCTAGCGGGTGTACCAACATCAGTATCTGCATCGTGCATTGATTCATGCATTATTGTTTCAATAATTCTACGTTCTAGGTCATCCCTATCGTTTGGGCCAAAACCCGCTAAATTAACCCAAGAACGATCTATAATAGGGTCAGACCTACCGGCTTGGTAAATCATTTTACCATCTTTATTTTGCCTTATTGGAATTCGATGACGATAAGAATCGTTAATTGTGGAACTCCACCCAAGATTTCGGTCTTTAGGGTCAAATCTAAAATCCACCTTCGCCAAATCCCAAGATTTGCTGAAGGCATCCGCCATACTCATTCTAGCCTTTCAATCCTTTATCGTCTTATCCTATCATATAAAACAATCAACCAAACAGGAAACAGTTTAGCAAAAGCACCACTAATCATCATTAGAGCATTTCTCCATCATTACTAGGGTTCAGCCAATCTTTCTTTTCGCCTTGAGCAGTTACTTCATACCATGTGTACCCTTGAACAAGCCAACCCGTTTCTTCAGTAATCCAATCAACTAGCATCTCCTCAATCTCCTCTTGGGTGTAGTTCTCTTCAATACCCAATTCTGAAGCAGTTACAGACATAAATGTAGGATTTCCTACCTTATTGCCGTCAAGTTCCTCATCACCATCAAAATAAGAATTGTCATACTCAACACTATCTACAACAAAGGTTCTTTCTTGTTGTTTGACTAAACTCCAAGCCATGTCGAAGGCATCCGCCATAATTGACGTAAGATAGACCATACTTTAATATCTTATTTTATTAAGCAAAAATATTAACCAAACAGGAAACAATTTAGCAAACGCACCACTAATCATAATTTATCACTTATTATTTCCGATTGAGCAAACACTTCATCCATCAACTTACGTTGCGACTCTAAGTAATCCCTCCAAATAGGTTTCTTAAACGCTATCTCAAAACCTTCCAACTGTGCTTCCCAATAATCTTCATTCATTTTACTCAACTTCTATATCTTTCAAAGATTCCATAAAATCTTTCATCCATTTACATTTACCATTATGATGTGTTCTTTTGTCTATTCTAAAACCCCCTTTGTGAAATCCAAACCCAAAAATGGTTTGATGCAATCCAAAACAATTTATCTAATTTGTTCATATTTTTCCCTCCATAATTCGTAAAAAAGTTGGCTTGCTTGCATGGATATAATCATAAAAAACGTATTAACATAAAACATCGGGTCTATGTCTATTGGCGCAGATGAGACTGCATCAATAATGTGTTTATCAATCATCAAAAACCAATAAAAGACGATTGTTATTAAGTAGTGTGGAATATGCACTAACTTACACTTATGCACTAATCTTCCTGTATTTTCCATTTAGGTGTATTTTGCCAATTACGGAATATTTGTTTTGGGTCGTTTATGAGTTCTGCATACTCGTCTTTCCACCAACCATCTTTGCCTCTAACTTCATTCAATGGCATATCAGCAGCAGTTAATCCTTCAGGCAAATCAGGCACTAATCTTCCCATGCTAGGAACTAATTCTCGCCCAAAAAGAAAAGACGTAGGAATTCTATATTTTCCATCTCTTAACCGAGCAGTTAATCCATAAGGGTCAATTTTTTTACTTTTATCAGAATGTATATTATAATCTCTCATTCTGTTTTCTTTGAAACTGCCGCCGTAATCTATTATGTCTCCAAGAAGAGGATCTTTAGGGCTTGGCGAAAGCCCAAGCCACCTTCTCATTTCAGAACCCATTGGCAAATCAACAGAATATGGTTTGGGTTTACCCATCCAAGTAGCCTGAGTATAAGTTGGTACATAAGGGGCATTTAATCTTCTTAGTGCAGCAACTCTATGATTTCCTTCATTAATTTGCCACCCATCTTCAGTAAAACCAATTAAAGGTATTGCTACATTACCCGGATTTGTTTCTCCTGCTTTATTTCTATCAAAGTCTGCTCGTGCTTCTTCTAAATCTTTTCTTCCTCGATGCCACCAATGAGAATCACGCCCCATCATACCATGTTCAAGAATATCTTGCATAATTTTTTCAACATCTTCTTCCGCCCAATCCTGTAAGGCAGCAGCATTTTTACCCCCATAATGTCTTTCTAAAGGCAAATCTTTTGTTTGAATAAAATCTAAAGGTATTGCATTACGATTAGGATTTCTACCTCTACCTCCAAATACATCATACAAAGGCGCATAGATTTCATCCCACATTCCTGTATCGGCTTTTACCAAATCCCATGCTGTATCGAAAGCCGTCATCTAAACCAAGCCCCAAGCAATCTCAAATAATGATTTTTGTATTCTTGGCCCTTTCCATTCACGCTCGGAGATTAAACCGGGTGTAACTGCAACCATTTCCGGCTTAACACCCCTCGATGTTCTTTTCGCCCCTGAATTGTTTCTTCTGTCCATCAAAAATGTATCAAAGCCTTCATCTTGATACAAAGGCATCGCAAGTTCGGAATTAGTTGCTACTATCGGCATACCATCATCCTTCAAAGAACCTAAAACTCTTGCTAACTTTCTATGGTCTATGCCATGATCGTAATTGCCCGCCTCTTCTATGTAAGGAGAATCTATTGGCATAAAATCTCTTTTTGGGTCTAATTCCATATTATTTAAGAAATCAAAAACATCCATATTAACAAAATTAAAGTTTTCCATTAAAGGTTGGTATGCATGATAGTTTCTTTTGACCGGCTTGTAATTTTCTTCATTAGCAGATATATTATACCATCTTTTTACGCCTCTTGCAGGATTTTGATTGAACCTTGCATCACCTCTAAAACCCGCATTTTGCATTCTAGCCCATGCCTTTATCGCCTCAAGGTTAGATGCGGGGTTAATATTTGCCTCATTTAATTCGTTTATTATATAATTCAACGAGTTTTTTCTAGGCGGCCAACTTACATCTAAAGAATATGGTCTGTTTTTGGTTGCTGCTAATACTCTCCCATATGGTGTTCCACCTCTCAAATCTTCAAAAAAAGTTTTTCTATTTACAACACCATCACGCATAAAATCGGAAAAATCTAATTCATCACCTATTGTGCCTTCTTTAACTGCATTGTGAAAACCAATATTCATGTCATCAAAATCACTCAATAGGGCTTCTTGGCCCGGTACAAGATTCAACGGTAAACTAGCACTACCCGCAAAAGGATCGACATAACGCCTGTTTCTCCCTGCGTTTCTTAATGCTGTTCGATAGCCCCTCAAATATTCGGGGTGATTCTTATTCCCCGACCATTTCATGTAACTAGGGATGCTTGTTTTTCCCGAATAATCTAAACTAGCATCAATTGCGTCTTGTAGTGTAAACCGTTTTACCATAACTTTTCACCTCATGGTGCATAAAACGGCTTAACTCTTCTATTACAAGTAGTGCAATGTTTATCATTCCATTCTCCTGATGCGAAATTTAAGTGTCCTTCGCAATAAGGGCAGTAGGGGCGTTTTCTCTTAACAAGATCCCAAGCCTTCTCAAACAGATTACCACCCCGGTAAATTATTTTCAGGCTTCAACCATTCAGGGTCTATATTCCTATATTGCTGCAAATATGGGCCACCTAACCTTGCTATACCGCCAACCGTTTTTGCTTTTTTACGAGATTCTGCAAGTAATTCTTTGATTTTGTCATCAGTCATCGGTTCTTTTTGATCTATTACCCTATCTAATGGTAATGGGTCAATTCCTGCTTTTCTATCTCTTTGGTTAGATATTAAACGAGAATTGTCAGGCACACCAAATTTCAATGAACCTCTAAGTGGGTATAATTCACGATTGTAGGGGTCAGGGATACTATTCATTCTATCTGATAAACTATACTCAATATTATCTTTATCCAATTGTCTAGTTAGTGATTGAATAGTATTCCTACCCGATTGACTCATTCGACTGTCTTGTATCATGCCTGTATTTTCCAATAACGATGCAAGAGTTGCTGTTCCCAAACCCATTCCGCTAAATGAAGGCATAACGTCAATCATTGGCCCTAAACCTGTTGGCCCAACCCCTCCACTTGTTACATTTGCTCGTGTATTGCCTTCATCTCTAAAAGACTCTAAAGAACCCATTAGTTTATCTTTTGTTAGTGAAGGGAAAAACTTTCGCCAATCTTCACCATAACTACGTCTATTAACTAACTCTCTAAGGTTGGCAGCAGAATCTGCTATCCTATATTTTCTCCCATTTACAGGCCATTTTAACGTATCTAGCGTATCATGATAATTTTCAAACGGCTGACCCAATTCGCTATTCCATCTTACCCAATCTTCAACATTATCCTCTTGATTTATCCCCTGTTCCAAAAGCGATTCATAAAAATCATCAGGGTCATCATAATCAGAAATTTTTTCATTAAAACCATCTTTTCTTGCATCTTCTAATGAATAATACCCTTCACCCCTTGCTATTTCTTTTAATGATGGAACTTTTTCTAAATGTGCCAACAACTCTTTGATTGGCATACTACCTGTTGTTTGCAATCCCAATTCCTCTTCAGCCCATTCTCGACCTGTAAAGGGATTAGTAAAACTTAACTCTCTTGGCGTTAAATCAACGCTATAATCAAAGTTTTCAGGCCCAACTGCCTTGACTAAGCCCCAAGCATTATCAAACAAACCCATTTGTTACACTCCAAGCGTTATCAAATGATTTTGAGAGTTCTTTGGATGCTTTCTTTTGAGCGTTTAGAAGTTTGTAGCATGGGCATCTAGGCGGATTCATAGAACATTTATGCCCTTCTTTCATGCATTCGCAGGGGTTTTGTTTAGTAGCCCCGCAACAGCAATTATCTTTCATAATCCCAAATCCTCATCAATTTTTGAATTTGGCCTTGTGAGTTCTCTATTCGATAAAAGTTTCTCCGCATCAGACATACTCATCCCTTCTACTGTGCGCCTTTCAGATCGTTTTTCGTCTTTTGCAGATTGAATTGCATGGCGAAGCCTCATATCATCATCAACTTTCCAATTTTTCTTTCTTTTTGCCGCATCTCTTTCGATTCTTGCTTGATTTTCCGCAGAACCCGCTACATATCTGCGTTTAGCGTTTTTCAGTCTTTGAGCATTACGAGATGCCTCATTCACCCAATAATGAACTATCCCTGTTGATACGGGGATTCCTTCTTCTTGTAAGAGTCTAACAATTGCTGCTTGTCTCATTCCTTGTTCGCTTAATTGTTGCATTCTCTTTACATCGTCTGCTGTAACTTTGTATCGAACATCTCTAGCGGGCATTTTTGTAATACGCCATGCTTTTTGAAATAAACCTTTTTGATTCATTAGCAATTCCACCTAGCCAAAGCAGCACCCTTTGGTGTTTTCTTGCCGCCTTTGCTAGTTGGGCCTTTGACTCCACTCATTCTTGCACAAAACGATTTTCTTCTGTTCGCTTTTTTGCTTCCGGGTTTTAGCGTAGATGGTTTTTGAGTTACAGGAGGTTTGAGATTAGCACCTTCTTCTCTTTTTGCTTTGGCTCTACCCTTTGCATTTAAGCCGCCTTCTCGACTATGTTTGTTGGGGTTGTATCCATGAAAAGGCTTGTCGCTTTTTTTAGAAAGTAATGCTTTTACTAAAGTATCGCAGATATCACAATCACAAGCGGATTTTTTAGTGCTAGAAGGAACACAATTCGGCACTTTTTTGCCGTTTTTCATCTTCATGCCTACTTGTTCATAGCCATCCCAACAAGGATCGCCTTTACGTTTTGCTTTGGCTAAATCCCACGCTGAATCAAAATGCGATGCAAGGGTCATGATATTTCTAGGAGACAATCCGTTTTAGTTATTGCGAATCATCTCTATAATCTCATCAGCAGAAGAAAAAGGATAAGAAACCCCTGCATAAGGATTGCCAACACCAAATGAATCTACGCTTGAACCTCTTGGTACTGATACATTAGAATAATGGTAAGGGTCAAAATTGGGGTTTTTCTTTGGGTCTATCATAACAAACTCTTTTGTTCCCGATGTACCATCAGGATTGATGACTTTTTTGCCATCTTTTACAGTAAATGGCCGATATGTGATGTGAGGGGCTACCTCACCCTCGTTATCTAATACAATTGGATAAGAATTTCTATATTCTACATCATAATCAAACATATCTGATGCTTTTTCTCCACCCATAAGACGATTTATATCTGTTATTTTCATGTCTCCTCCTATTTTAGCATGAACATTTCTTCTTTTATCCAACCAAGCCTGTTTTTGTTGTTCACTAATGTTAAATTTAGTATTCATAAGAGGCACTTCAGAACCATACAATTGTGTACCCTTTTTACCACCCATCGGGAATTGAACAGCCATAACAGGATCTCTTTTTAAGCCCGAACTTAAAACTCTAAATATTTCTGCATTTATTTTATCATTACCTTGACTTCCTATTCTTTGCCCTTCATCCCATCTTTTTTGTGAATATCGAGAAGGCACTAATGGTAATCCCTGTTCAGTAAAAGGATACATATCTCTTTCGGCTTTGACTAATGCCCATGCTTGGTCAAAGGCAGTCATAACTGTTCACCTCTAATGTAGGGCTTTGGTAATTTACCCATAAACCGACTAAGAGGATGCCCGTCTGCCATTCTTTGCGCTCTATTATGTTCTTCAATACCGCCCGGATATTGTAACATTTGTGCAGCCTGTTCAGACCATGAACTAAATTTATCTCTAATAGGATAGTCTAAGATTTCTTCATCCGTGTGTTGATTAAACAACTCTCTAGCAAATTCACCATTAGTTACACCGTGAACGTGTTCGTGGGCTAAAAGCCTTCCAACATATTCTGCCCACTCATCAAAATCAATTTCAGGATTGTAAGTATCGTATGGCATTTTCATGTCTCTACCTGATTCGGTCAAGTTCATACCTGCATAATATTGGCGAAACATATCATCTATTCTAGGGTGTGCTTCTGCCATTTCATCGTTAGGCCCATAATCAATTTTAGGTTCATTAGGAGTCATCGCTCTTGACGAACCTTTACGGTATGGCTCTCCTTCAAAGAAAAACTTGTCTCTCAAAGCCCCCTCAACAGGCCGGTTTTGTGCAAAAGAGTGAGTTGATGACATTCCTTCTTCCCAACCTCTTTGCCCGCCGCCTACAATACCATCAGGATTGAAATAGAAATCCTTAACCAAACCCCATGCTCGGTCAAAGGCGGTCATTGTCCACGCCTCCTCAAGTTATTGACTAAATTCATCAAATTACCCCCCTTTAGTCCTGAAACTACTGACAAATCCCAAGTTGGTTCAGAAAAACCCATGTCAAAATAGTCATCGGCGTTTCCGTATTCTTGTAATCTTTGAACATTATCCCGATCTTGAGATGGGCGGGTTTGGAAAATCCGTTCCCATTCATCTTCATCGAAATCAGGGTCAAGATATTCCAAATTCATCAGATTTTCATAATTAGTCAAGCCATCGCTCTCATATGGTTCGCCCTCATCAAAATACTCGCTTTCACGCAATCTTTGAATCATATCTGCCAATTCATTATCCGATATTTTTTCAGGATATATGCCATCATTGTCTAAATCAGCCCCAATAAGCCCTTCTTCTATTTCACCATACTCGTCTTTGAAGGCAACACGCCGTAATGCCAATGCACGATTTATCAAATCATAAGGCATATAATCGGTATCAGGAGGCATATAGATGTCGTTTTCTCCGGGGTCATAACGATAAAGTTCAGGAATAGATTCTCTAGCATCAATTTTGTTATCCCCTGCCCAATCATATCTTGTTCCAAATAATGCATAGGCTAATGCCTTGTCTTTATGCGGTGTCCAATAACCTGTATCTTTCATCCCTGCTCTACGACCTTGCCATAGCGGGCCATGAACCGATAAGGCATCTCCTTCACCATGATATTCATTATCGTGTTCTAAATGTACGGGCATCTTAGCCAAATCCCATGCTCGGTCAAAGGCGGTCATTCAAACACCCCATCATACGGCCAACGTAGTTTTATTCCTCTATAATCATCTTGAAACTTAGTGTGAGCAGAACGCCTCTCATCTCCCTCATAAGGCAATTCCATGTGTTTTGCCCAAAATGGGGCTGAGTATTTACTTAACTGACTCGGATATGTCGTTAGCCTAGCACCTTTCTTCTTCGCCATCTCATTCACCAAATTATAAATAGCCGTCATCAAACCTCTTCTTCTGTAATCCGGTTCGGTATGTGCATGAGAAGTCATCCACTCATCACCATAATGTTCGCTAATCTCACTATAAGCAGCCCTTTTTTTACCATCCTTAATTTTTGTCTCTAATCCATATGGCCCTATTTCCGACATCATTGGAAAAATTTCGTTTGTTTCAGGGTCAAGAAATTCTGCTACCATTCGGGGTTCAAAACGATTATAAGGATTATCTATTTCTCTAATTGAACCGGGAATTATTGGCATCTTCACCAAATCCCAACCACGTTGAAAAGCATCACTCATTGTTTTACCCTCCTTTGCATTTCTTCAAGGCTCAATTCGGGTGAATACCCGGTTTCATCGGGATCATCATCAAACCAAGATAATTTGCGTTTTGGCCTATCCACAGGTAGGTCTGCATTTGCAAGTGAATCAAGGTGTCCTCTTTCAAAGGCCGGCCAATTTGTAGGTTCTTTCACTTCAAAATCGCTTTCATGCACCAATTCCAAGAACTCCGGGGGTATGGCGACATTTGAAAAGAGATGTGGTGAACCCCTGCCGTCATACCCTTGACGCATAGGGAATGATGGATCAATTCGTATTATTGCAGGTGTAGCCACATCATCTTGAATGTAGGGAACGCTAAGGTTTGGATCACGCAGAAGATGAAGCCCTTGCTCATGCGCTCTTTTGCGTTGTGGCATATTTGCTGCCATCATGCCGTAAAGATTGGCAATAGTGGGATATGATGATGCAAAAACCTTCGGCCCAGATTTATATCCGTCTTTTCCTCCAATGAACTTGTTGCTATCTTCATATGTTCCGGGCTTCAATCCTTCACGCATTATACTTTCAACACGATCTGATGTTGTTCCGTGATACGGCATCTTAGCCACCTCCCAACTACGTTGAAAAGCATCGCTCATGGTTTTTCCGAGAAAGCCAATCCTTAATCACACTTCTGACAGTTTTTTTCCAAAAAATTTTCCCAAAAAAAAATTGTCAACCCTGTCAGGAAAAAGAAAAAAAAAATTGCCGAGCAGCGTATGCGCTTAGGCGGGCGCATTGAAAAAAAAAAAAGACTTTTTTCCAATCCGAAGCCCGCTAAAACCGCCCGATGCGTAGCATTGGGCGCATTGGACTGAGTGTGGCAACCAAACCTCATTCAATGGCAATTCAATGGCTCTAATGGGCTTCCATTGGCCTCAAAACACCCATTAAAACACCGAGTCGTAAGCCCATACACTCAGTCTAATCGGGCGTGAAACGCCCAATAAGACGTTATTTACGGCCATTTCAAGCCTGTTTTAGCCACCAAAACGCCCACTCTCGACATATCAGCCACCAAACCCATTTCAGCAGCCAAAACAGCCACTAAACGCACCCATTCAATGCGATCCTCACTCACTATCCAATGCATTGACATTCGACCCATTAACTGCATTGAAACTAACACCGAGCAAACCAGATCGCTGATGGTTTTGGTATCAAGGAATATCGCTTGAAACAGGCATTGAATTTAGCCT